>Ga0209270_1000308_pt1 | contig 120999 bp, 108 predicted proteins | sample MTBAKSrepl1MetaG_FD_187456 | JGI IMG/M metagenome (GOLD analysis project Ga0209270, IMG submission 187456) | Enrichment culture microbial communities from Arthur Kill intertidal strait, New Jersey, USA, that are MTBE-degrading - MTBE-AKS1... | ecosystem: Environmental > Aquatic > Marine >...
CAGCCTGGACGAGGTGGAAGATGTCCTTTGCCGGGCCACGCGAAATCTAATCCAGAATCCCGATCAAGTCCGGTCCATGACCAACTTCGATTGGATCAATACTATATATTTGACAGCAAACTAGTATAAGACAGCCATGGTGTTGAAATAAAAAGGCCTCCCGCAGGGGAGGCCTTTTGGTTTATCGCGCGCCCGGTTTAGATTTTCACCGGGATGACGTGGGCCGTGATGAAGATGAGCAGTTCGGTCTTCGAGTCCTGCACCGAGTGCGTTTTGAAGAGCCAACCCAGGATCGGGATCTTGTGCACCCCGGGGACACGGTTGGTGGCGTTCGATTTCTCGTCGATGATAATGCCGCCGATGACCACGGTCTCACCGTCTCGGACCATGAGCTTGGTCTGGGCTTCCCGGGTATTGATCGGCGGATTTGTGGTGGAGAGGGAGTAGTCCGGCGTGTCTTTGGTCACCTTGATGGCCATGGTGACGATTTTGCCGTTCTCTTCGATGTGCGGCGTCACGGCCAGCTTCAGCTCCGCCTCCTTGTAGTCGATTTTGCTGGGTTCGGTCAGCGTGCCCACGGTCTCGTAGGGGATGGACTGACCCTGCTTGATATAGACCTCCTGGTCGTTGTTGGCCAGGATGCGCGGGGCCGAGATAATGCGCCCCTCACCGGTCTGTTCCATGGCGTAGAGCTGGGCGTTCAAATCCAGGGCCGTGGTCTGGAAGAACATGCCCAGGCTTAATCCCACCGAGGGTGGAGAGATGAGGTTGACCGCGGACTTCGAGGAGCCGGTCAGGCCTTCGAGGGCCAGGGTGCCGCTCAGGGAACCCGGGTCCAGCAAGCCGCCCAGGTTCTTGTTCTTGTCCTCCCAGGTGCCGCCCCAGTTCACGCCGATGTTCTTGGTGAAGTTGGTCTGGGCCTCGACGATGCGGGCCTCGATGAGAATCTGCTTGGTGACCGTGTCGTTCTTTTCGAAGACGGCCTCCATCAGACGGACCACGTCCTCCCGATCCTCGATGAAGATGTCGTTGCCGATGAGCTTGATCGAGCCCCGTTGGCTCTTGAGCGGGGTGAGAAGGGCCACCATGGTGTCCACGGGCGCGTACTTCGGCGTCCAGATGCGGCGGACCAGGACCTCTTTTTCCTCCAGCTCGAGCTGCATGGCCTCCTGCCGGATTTTACGTTCCGAGATCAGGTGGTCCAATTCCCTTTTCTTTTCCTCGTCCAGATGGGCCAGGGTCTCGATGCGCAGGACGTTGCCATCCACCTTGACGCCCAAGTCCTGGGAGAGCAGCACGATGTTGAGGGCCTGTTCCCAGGGAATGTCCTTGAGCCGGAGCGTGACCAGGCCCTTGACCCGGTCGGAAATGACCACGTTCTTCGAGGCCACCTCGCCGATGAGCCGCAGGACGTGGTGGATGTCCGCGTTCTGGAAGTCCAGGGAGAGGCGCGGCCCGGAGTACTGCACGCCTGGGCTCTCACCGGCCGCCATGGCAGAGGTCGTGGTCGTCATGCCCGAAGTCTTGGCCGTGGTCGTGGTGGTCATGGCCGCCGGTTTTTCGGTTTGCGGCAAGGGCATGGCTTTGGCCGGTTTGGTCGAGGGGTCGAAGTCGAGATAAATCTGGTTGTCCTCCTGGGCCAGATGGTAGGGCACGGCTTCCCGGAGGGCGATGGTCAGGTTGACGGTCTGCGGTCCGACCTGGGCGGGTTTGATGCTGTCCACCGCGCTCTCGAAGTAGCGGGTGTCCAGGTAGCGCTTCAGGAGTTCGCCGATCGAGGCCGGCGTCAGGGAGAGGATCACGGTCCGGCCGCGGTTGGCGGTGGCGATTTTGGGTTGGATCGGACCGGTGGAAGTCACGGTCAGCCGGCTGCCTCCGCCTTTTTCCAGCGGGGTGAAGTCAAGGCCGGTGATATGGGCCGTGCCGGTCGGGGCCATGGCGGCCGAGACGCGGCTGGACGTGTCGGCCTCATTTGTCTGGACCGCGGGTCGCGGTGCGGAGGCCTGGGTGTTCTGGACGGTGATGATCAGGTTGTTGCCCTCCCGCGTCACTTGATGCGGGGTGGCGGCGGAAAGGTCGATGGTCACGCGCTGTAAATTGGCGTGATTCTGGTAGGAGGAGACCTCGACCTGGCGGATGGCGTTTCCGCTGCTCACTTCGGTGCTTCCGAGCGTATCCGGAGAAGCCTGGGCGGAAAGATCCAGGATGAGGGCCGGCGGATCTTGGGAGACGAAGGAGGTGTAGGGCAGGGGGGCGTTGCCCATGAGGACGACCCGGCTACGTTCGCTGGTGTGGTTGATGACCACCCCCACGAGCGTGGGCGCTCCCCCGGCCGGGGTCGCGGCCCGGTCGGACGGGTCTGCGGAGGCGGGCTGCTTCGCCATCCCGGTCGATCTGGCTGCGGCCGGCATGAGACAACCGAGGCCCAGGACCAGAAGGGCGATCACAAGGATGATCGTTGGGCTTCCCCTCCTCATTATTTCTCTCCTTTGATTTGAATTTCTTCGATGTTGATCCGGGTTGTGTTGAAGTATTTGTATTGCTCCTTGATCAGGATGCGGGCCGGTTTGACCGTCTTGATCATGCCGTCTTCAACCACGTCCTCAGACTGGAAGATGCCGATGATTTGACCGTTGTTCAGTCCGATGGCCGCGCCTTTCTTGACGATATATCCCATGCCCGTCGGATCCTCGACCATGGCCATGGCCTCGCCGCTTTTGGGCGAGATGACGGCGATCAGCCGGATGGAGGACAGGGGGACCTTTTGCAGCGGGGTCAAGGGCTTGCCGGTCGGCAAAGGCACCCGCTTTTCGCGCTCGCTCCTCTCCCAAACGATGGGCATGAAGGGATCGGAGCGGCCGATGGGATTGAAGGTGTATTTCTTGGTTTCCGCTTCCCAAATTTTGAGAAGCTGGCTGTCCTTGGAAACCATGGCTACCGACTCTTCTTGGCCAGCGTCTTTTTGCTCCGCCGAAGCGGTTTCCGGCTTGGCCTCGGCGGGTGTTTCTTCCACCTGAGCCGTCTGCTTGGTCTGCTGGGCTTCTTCGGCCTTGGCCGCCTGCTGGGCCTGACCCACCGGCTGGGCCGTAGCCGCCTTGACCGGGGCCTGGGCCGGTTTGGTCACCTTGTTGGATTTGACCGGCGGGGGTTCCTCCTTGGAACCGCAGCCCCAGACAAGAACCAGCATGAACAACAGCACCGCCCCGGCCAGAATCGCGAGACGCGGCAGGCTTTGGATCGGCTTCCTGGCGGATTCGCGTATCGTATCGATCATCTTCTCTCTCGCCTCGGCCGTCTATTTGGCGCCCGGAGCGGCGGGGCCGGGTTTGACCTCGTCCACGGGCAGCGTGGTTTCCACGAAGCGGAAGGTCGTGCCTTTGATGGCCGCGGTCAGAACCAGCTCGTCCTGGTCCGCCGTCCGCGTGGACTTGGCCGCCTCGTTGCGGTCGTACCCGAGGCTCAAGCTGGCGTCGCTTTTTTCGTCATAGCCCTTGAGGGTTTTCGGGTCGAACCACCGCATGCGCGGGTCGGCCAACTGAATGGAATCGATGTGCACGATGCGCGGCAGTTGGCTGACCTCGTAAAGGAATCGGCAGACCTCGATGAACGAACCTTCCACCGTGATCTGGAACGGAATCTCGGCCAGGAATTCGCCGCGAAGATCCTTGGGCTCGGGCAGGGGCCGGAACTGGATGACATACAGCCCCACCTGCTGGGCATTGGTCGAAATGGATTTTAAAAGCCGGTCCACCTGCTGCCGGTCCGGCAGGAACTGACTGGAGATTTCGAGTTCGTTTTGCAGCCGGGCCAGGTTTTCCGGCGCGGCCGCGATCTTCTTGCGCATGGGCGCGCTGTTGTTGAAGGCGATCTTCTGCGAGGCTTCTTCGATTTGTTCGTTGAGCGTGCCGATGGCGCTCTGATTGGGCAGAATCAGGAAATAGAGCATCAGACCGGCGATGACCAGGTACGCTCCGACCGCGATGCCCAGTTTGTGAGTCTTTTTCAGCCCCTCCAGTTTTTCAAAGGGTAGCGAGGGCAGGATACTCTTGCTCATTTCGACTCACCCCCTGTCGCCGCCGCAGTCGTCTGTTCCCCCTCTTTCTGGCGCAGCTTGGCGTAATCCACCGTGGCCTTGATGGTGAATTTTTTCAGCCGAAATCCATCGATGATCGTTTCCTGGGAAATGGTTAGCACCACTTCGTTAAGCAGGTCCGAGCCTTCCAGGGTCTGGATGTACTGGGCCACGGCGAAGTTATCCCGGGCCACGCCTTGGAGGGTCAACCGGTTTTTGGTCATCTGCTCGACCTTGGGTTCGAGTTTGACCATTTCTTTCTTGGCCACGGCCGGCGGGGTGATATTTTCCTTGATGAGGGCCGCCCGTCCGCTCGGAGCGGCTTTGGGTTTGACCGCGGCCGGTTTTTTTCCTGGCGGGGCGGGTGGAGCCATGACCAGTTGCTGCACCGTCTCCTGCTGCTGGGTCAAACCAGTCAACCACAGCTGGGTGGAGGGGGTGCGGTTGATAATCTGGTCCAAAAGCTGGATCGGTCCGCTGCGTTCCTTGATCAAGTCGGTGATGAGGTCCACCCGTTCTTCCAGGATGGTGGCTGTCTGTTCCTGCATGGCAAGCTTGGCCAGGACTTTCTGTTGGGTCTCCCACTTTGTTTTCAGTCGCTCCTTTTCCTCCAGCAGAGCGTCCACCTTCCGATTTTGCTTCATGTAAACGCCGCCCAGCACCAGAATCAGCACGGGGATGAACAGCAGGAAGACTGATACCTGCAGCCTTATGTTTTCTCGGCGTTTAAAGGCTCGTACGGGAAGGAGATTGATGCGGATCAAATTTGTTCTCCCATCCTGAGGGCCAGCCCGAGACAGACGGCCAGCTGGGGTGTCATGTATTCGATGTAGGCTGGATCGAACTTATTTTGATCGAAACCCACCTTGGCCAAAGGGTTGAATAACGTCACCGGCACGCCGGTTTCCTGGGACATGAATTCGGGCAGCCCCTTGAACCGGCAGGACCCCCCGCTGAGGTAAATTTGTTCGAGGGGATTGTCCGGATAGGTCGCTTCCAGGAATTCGATGGCCCGCTTGGTCTCGGACACCCAGTTTTCCACGGCCCGCCGCACGATTTCGGCCGCCACTTCGGGTTCCTCGGCCTCGAGCGAACCCACCTTGACCCCTTCGGCATCCTCGTACTCGAGGTTGAACCGGTCCTGAATCTCCTCGGTGATGCGCGCGCCGCCCATGGGCGCGTCCCGGGTGAACAGGGACTCCTTTTCGCGCAGCACGTTGATGTTCAGCTTGTTGGCTCCGATGTCGATCAAGGCCACCGTGCCGGTCGCGTCCGGGTAACTGGTGGCAAAAGCGTTCTGCATGGCAAAAACGTCCACGTCGATGACCGTGGGCACCAGCCCGGTCTGGACCAGGATGTCGATGTAGGCGTCGATGGCGTCCTTTTTGGCCGCCACGAGAATCACGTCCATCTGATCTTCCGAGGCCTGGCTTGTGCCCAGAATCTCGAAATCCACGTTGACTTCGCTGATATCAAAGGGGATGTACTGTTCGGCCTCGACCTCGATCGTCTCGGCCAGCTCCTCCCGGGTGGTGGTCGGCAGGTTGATCTTTTTGATGATGACCGCGTAACCGGAGATCGAGGTGCAGACGTTTTTAACCTTGGCCTTTTGCGATTTCAAAAGACTCTTGATCGCCGCGACAATGGCCTCGGCGTCTTCGACGTTGCCCTCCACAATGGCCCCGGGCGGCAACTGGGCTACCCCCATCGTCCGCAGCAACAGGCCGGATTTGGTCTCATCCAGATGAACCGCCTTGATGGCGTAAGACCCGATGTCCAGACCCAAGATCGATTTCTTGCTTTGAAACAGAGCCATCTCCCCGTTTTCTCCCGGTATCAACCGCGGCTAATCATCACCGAAAATCTGATCTTTATTTTCAATGGAATACCCCAGCGCCAAGAGAATCTTGCGCTTGGTCTCCATTCGGCAATTCTTGCCCTTTTCTATCCGGTCGATGGTCAGCGGGGACACCCCGGCCTTGCGGGCCAGCTCAGCCTTGCTTAAAAGGCGTTGTTCCCGTATTCTTTTCAAGGAGTTTTTCGCCAAAGTCTCCTCCTCCTCAACGTGATGACAAGCTCCAGCGTGGTGCGAGGCCTTTCCCCTGGCGGTGAAACATCCTGGCAAGTGATATTAGCTGTGATTGAAACACTATTATATGCCGTTGTCAAGTATTTTATTTTTAATTACATATAAATTTTAATAAATTTGCATCATATGGCGAACACTACGTCCGAAAGCACAAGATATGGAAGGTGGAGCCCATGAAATTTACCACCCTTTGTGACTCAACGCCCCTAAACCGCGATCGCAACGGACTCGATCCAGCGAATTGCCTTTACAAAAAAAGGACCTTTACATAATATCCAGGCCGGGCGTCCAAGAATAAAAGAGGTAAACGCGGAACATGTCCGATAACCAGCAGCATCGACCCAGGCCTCAAGCCGCCTTCCCGCCGTTCCAGGCCGAAGCGGCGACTCGAACCAAGGGCTGGGTCCGCGAGACCCTGGAAGTCATCGTGGCGGCCGTGATCCTGGCCCTGGTGCTGCGCACTTTTGTCGTCCAGGCCTTCAAGATTCCGTCCGGGTCCATGGAACCCACCCTGGATATAGGCGACCATCTCATGGTCAACAAGTTTATCTATGGGATTCGCCAGCCTTTTTCGGGCCGGGTGATCATTCCGGTGAGCCGTCCGCACATGGGGGATGTGATCGTTTTCATCTATCCGCTGGACCCGAGCAAGGATTTCATCAAGCGGGTCATCGGCGTGGGCGGAGACACGGTGGAGGTCCGGGACAAGCGGGTGCTGATCAACGGGGTCCCGGTCAAGGACTCCGCGGCTTGGTTCGATCCCGGCGTGCGGGCCATCATGGTCAGTCCCCGGGACAACTTCGGCCCGGTGACCGTGCCGCCGGGAAAACTCTTTGTCATGGGCGACAATCGGGACCACAGTTATGACTCGCGATTTTGGGGGTTTGTCGATCTTGAGGCCGTGCGAGGCAAGGCCTTTATCATCTACTGGTCCTGGGATTCGGAGCATTGGCGGCTGCGCTGGAAACGTCTCGGACATCTGATTCACTAAAAAGCGATTCCGGTCTTGACGGGCCGCGGTCAAGGATGTTACCTTAGCTCCACCTGCGAACCGAAAGTCATGAAGGAGCGCCCATGGACGCCGCTCAAGTCTTGACGCGCGAACCTCCTCCTCTGTCAAGGGGGGGAGTTTTTTTTGGGTAAAGCGTTGTGAGCCGCTTGTGATTGGGTAGTGACGCAGTGGTAACCAAGGAGTGAAGGCGTTGGAATTCAGGCACAAGGACCTGCTGGGTCTGGAAGAGCTGACGGCCGAGGAGATCGAGTACATCCTGGACCAGGCCGAAGGCTTCCGCGAAATTTCCGAGCGGCCCATCAAAAAGGTGCCCACGCTTCGGGGCAAGACCGTGGTCCTGTTCTTTTACGAACCCAGCACCCGCACCCGGACCTCGTTCGACGTGGCGGCCAAGCGCCTCTCCGCGGACACCTTCAGCCTGGCCGGTTCGACCTCGAGCATCGTCAAGGGCGAGACCCTGGCCGACACGGCCAGGAACCTGGAGGCCATGAAGCCGGACGCCATCATTTTGCGTCATTCGTCGAGCGGGGCGCCGCACCTTTTGGCCGGCTTGGTCCGGTCGTCGGTCATCAACGCCGGGGACGGCACCCACGAACATCCCACCCAGGGGCTCCTGGACATGCTGACCATGCGCCAGATCAAGGGACGCCTGGAAGGGCTTAAGGTGGCCATCATCGGCGACATCGCCCACAGCCGGGTGGCCCGGTCGAACATGATCGGGCTGGGCAAGATGGGGGCCGAGGTCCGGGTCAGCGGTCCGCCGACCATGCTGCCCATCGGGCTGGAAGAGGCCTATGAGGCCCGCGTTTTTCTCCGGCCCGAGGAGGCCATCGAGGGCGCGGACGTGGTCATGATGCTGCGCGTGCAAATGGAGCGGGCCAAGGCGCCGCTCTTCCCCGGCCTCAGGGAGTACAGCCGCCTATACGGCCTGAACGCCAAGCGCCTGAACCTGGCCGCGCCCGACGCCATTGTCATGCACCCCGGCCCCATGAACCGCGGCGTGGAAATTTCTCCCGAGGTGGCCGACGGACCCCGCTCGGTCATCCTCGACCAGGTGACCAACGGCGTGGCCGTGCGCATGGCCCTGCTGTACATTTTGATTGGAGGGGAACGCGAGGCATGAGGGTCCTGATCCAAGGCGGCCGCGTGGTGGACCCGTCCCGGAACCTGGACGACCGGCTCGAAGTGCTGATCGAAAACGGTCGTGTCCTGGACCTGGTTCCGCCGGGAGGGGAGGGCGATTTCGGCCAGGGAGCCGAGATCATCCGGGCCGAGGGTCTGGTGGTCACGCCGGGCCTGATCGACATGCACGTGCACCTCCGCGAGCCGGGTCACGAGTACAAGGAGACCATTACCAGCGGCGCGGCCGCCGCGGCCGCCGGCGGGTTCACCGGCGTGGTGGCCATGCCCAACACCCAACCCGTGAACGACAACCGCTCGGTGACCGATTTCATCCTGGCCCAGGCCGAAAAGGCCGGTTTGGCGCGGGTTTATCCGGTTTCGGCCATGACCATGGGACTGGCCGGGGAGGCGCTTTGCGAGTACGGGGAGCAGGCCGAGGCCGGGGCCGTGGCCGTTTCGGACGACGGGAATCCAGTCAGCGACGGGCAGATTTTCCGCCGGGTGCTCGAATACCTGAAGGCCTTTGGCCTGCCGGCCTTGTGCCACTCCGAGGACCTGCGTCTTTCGGCGCACGGGGTCATGAACGAGGGCCGGGTCTCCTGCCGGCTGGGCTTGGCCGGCATCCCGGCCGCGGCCGAGCAGGGGGGCGTTTTCCGGGACGTGATGCTGGCCGAACTGACCGGAGCCAGGGTGCACCTGTGCCACATCAGCACGGCCGGATCGGTCGAGATCGTCCGCCGGGCCAAGGCCCGGGGCATCGACGTCACGGCCGAGACCGCGCCCCACTATTTCACCCTGACCGAGGAGGCGGTGGTCGGCTACCGGACCGAGGCCAAGATGAACCCGCCGCTCCGCACCCAGGCCGACCTTGAGGCCGTGCGCCAAGGACTCAGCGACGGCACCCTGGACGCCGTGGCCACGGACCACGCCCCCCATTCGGTCTTGGAAAAGGAGATCGAGTTCGACCAGGCCGCTTTCGGCGTCGTGGGCCTGGAAACCGCCTTGCCCCTGACCCTGGCCCTGGTTCGGGATAAGGTTCTGACCCTGTCCCAGGCCATCGCCGCTCTCAGCACCCATCCGGCCCGCATCCTCAACCTGCCGGGCGGAACCCTGGCCCCCGGATCGGTCGCGGACGTCACCCTGATCGACCTCGACCGGAAGTGGACCGTCGAGGCCGACAAGTTTCGGTCCCTCAGCCGCAACACCCCCTTCGAGGGATGGAAAGTCCAAGGACGCGCCGCCATGACCCTGTTGGCCGGTCGTCCGGTCGCGCTTTAAAGCCATGCAGCGTATTCTGGTCGTGGACGACGATTTGAGCATGCGCGAGTTTCTCGAACTCATGCTCACCCGCGAAGGCTACGACGTCCGCCTGGCCGCCAACGGTCAGCAGGCTCTGGCCATGGTGGCCGACAACGGGCCTTTCGACCTGGTCATCTCCGACATCCGCATGAAACAGCTCAGCGGTCTGGACGTGCTCCGCAGGGTCAAGACGTTAAATCCCAAAACCATCGTCATCCTCATCTCGGCCTTTGCCACGGCCGAAACCGCCGTGGTGGCCATGAAGGAAGGGGCTTTCGACCTTTTTCCCAAGCCGTTCAAGATCGAGGAACTCAAGAGCGTGATCCGCCGCGCCCTGGCCCACCGCACCCTGGAGGCCGAACGGCGACAGCTCGAAATCAACGTCAGCGAGGGGTGCCACTTCGGTAAACTGGTGGGACTCTCCCCGGAAATGCTCAAGGTCTATGACCTCATCCGCCGCGCCGCCGTCACCCCGACCAATATCCTCATCACCGGCGAATCCGGCACCGGCAAGGAACTCGTGGCCCGGGCCATCCACGAAAACTCCCCCCGCGCCGAGCGGCCCTTCGTGACCATCAACTGCGGCGGCATGCCCGAACTGCTCATCGAGAGCGAACTCTTCGGACACAAAAAAGGCGCCTTCACCGGTGCCACCGCGGACAAGAGCGGGTTGTTCGACCTGGCCAACCACGGCACCATCTTTTTGGACGAGGTGGGCGAGCTGAGCATCCCCATGCAGGTCAAACTGCTGCGCGTGGTCCAGGAAAAGACCTACCGGGCCGTGGGCGGCGCTCAGGAACACACCGTGGACGTCCGCCTCATCGCCGCCACCAACAAGGACCTCGAACAGGAGGTGGTCGAGGGCCGCTTCAGGGAGGACCTCTTCTTCCGGCTGAACGTCATTCCCATGCACGTGCCCCCCTTACGCGAACGCCGGGGCGACCTGCCGCTCCTGGCCCAGTACTTCCTGGAAAAATACAGCCGCGAGCTGGCCAAAAATGTCTGGAAAATCTCATCTTTCGCCCTGGACATCCTCTCCCAGTACGATTTCCCGGGCAACGTGCGCGAGCTGGAAAACATCATCCAGCGCTCCGTGGCCCTGGAACAGTCGAACATCATCCTGCCCGACAGCCTGACCCTGGCCTCTTTCAAACGGAAACGGCGCTTTGCCGAAGCCGCGGGCGAGCGTTCGGCGGCCTCGGAGACGGGGCCGAGTTCCTCTCGGGGCGACGCCGCGGCCTTGGATGAATCGGGTGGGCCCGCCGAGGCGGCGCCCGAGATCGGAGCCAGCGGCCGCTTGGACGGCCAACGGGAAACCCTGGTCCAGGAACACGCTCTCTCCGACCGCCAGGCCAAGGCCTTGGAACACATCCTCGAACACGGCAGCCTGACCATTCAGGACTTCGAGAATCTGTGCCCGGATTCCAGCCGCCGGACCTTGCAGCGGGACCTTAAGGCCATGGTGGAGCGGGGATTATTGGTCACCGAAGGCGAGACCCACCAGTTGCTTTACCGCCTGGCCAAATCAAGTTGAGTTTTGCGACAGGTTTGCGACATTTTCGCGACATTTTTTGCGACAAACAGGAATTAATCCAAATCGAAATAATATAAAAGAGCATTTTTTTTGGTCTGAAAAAGATCTCAAATTTAATTTAACAGACCGAAATCATGTATCTTTAGTTTATGTCATTCGCCAATTTGAATAATCTGGCATACTCCTTGCCCTATCCCACGACAAATGCAAATTCATATGTCAAACAAAAGGAGGTGAGAAGGGGTTTAAGGGACTCTGTAAAAGAACAACGCGGACGACTTCGTTCTTTTAACGACAGGATAGCAAAAACCAAGAGGAGGATGAATGATGCTAAGTAAAATGCGTAGAGGTGAAAAAGGTTTCACCCTGATCGAACTCATGATCGTCGTGGCCATCATCGGTATTCTGGCCGCGATCGCCATCCCGCAGTTTGCCAGCTACCGTAAGAAAGCTCAGGACTCGGCCGCCAAGTCGGCTCTGAAGAACCTGGCCACGGCTCAGGAAAACTATTACGCCACCAACAACCGCTATGCCGCCGGCCGCGCCAACCTGTCCGGCTGGACGGTCGAATCCGAGGTTACGGTGGCCATCACCGGCGCCGGGGTAACCTCCTGGTCGGCCACGGCCAGCCACAACAGCTCGGACAACACCTTCACCTATGACAGCGCCACCGGCGGTTTGAAATAACCGCCTGGTGTAATCCCGAGAAACGGCTCCTCTATGGGAGCCGTTTCTTTTTTACGACCCTCGGCCGGTTCATGGCCGTTTAGCAGCCGGTTTTCGGCCGGTGTCCCGCTGCCAGGACTCATGAACGCTTCCGCGACCAAAACCTCCTTACCGGCGGCCCCGGCCTTTCTCGGCCTGGTCTTCTTCCTGCTCTACGCGGCCACGGCCGCGCCGTCGCTGGGCTGGAGGGACGCCCCGGAGTTCACCGTGACCGCCTACACCCTGGGCGTGTCGCACCCGGCCGGGTTTCCGACTTACAACCTCCTGGCCAAGCTGCTCACCTTCCTGCCCCTGGCCTCGCTGGCCTTCCGGGTGACGCTCTTTTCGGCCCTTGCCGCCGCCCTGGCCCTGGTCTTTCTGCACCGCCTCGTTGCCAGCGCGGCCATCGAGATCGGGGACCGGGCCGCGGCCTGGGCCGCTTGCGGGACCGTGCTGCTTTTCGGGCTGGGCCCCACCTTTTGGAGCAACGCGGGCGAGACCGAGGTGTACACCCTCAACGTCTTTTTCCTGGCCCTGGTCCTCTTGTGCGCGGTCAAATGGTCCATGAGCCGCAACGAAGCCTGGCTGTATGGCGGAGCCCTGCTGGCCGGCGTGGGCCTGGGCAACCACGGGGCCATGGCCTTTTCCCTGCCCGGGCTGCTCATCTATTTCTTCGGCCACTCCCGCACCGACACCTGGCGGCGATTGTTTCTGATGGGCTTCTTTTTCCTGCTCGGGTTTTCGGTCTATCTCTACCTGCCCATCCGTTCGGCGGCCAACCCCACGTTCGACTGGGGCAACCCCCAGACCTGGTCGGCCTTCATCGGCCACGTGACCGACCGCAAGGACGCGGAGACGCACTTCCGGGAGGTGCGCCAGGCCTCGCTTTTCCTGGAGCCGGCTTGGGTTTTTGTCAGCCAGACCGTGCCCCGGCTCTTCTGGCCCCTGGGCCTGCCGCTGTGCGTTCTGGGTGGGGCTGTTCTTTTTCGGGCCAATCCGCCGCTGCTCCTGGGTCTCCTATGGATCATACTGGCCAACGTGGTCTTTTTCCTGAAGTGGACCAACCCGACCGCCTTTTTGCCCACCTGGCTGTGCGCGGCCGTGCTGTGGGGCGTGGGCTTGGCCCGGGGCCTGGCCTGGTTGAGTCTGTTCCGGCAGGCCTCGGGCCGGGCCGTGCTGGCCGTATTGGCCGGGATTGTTTTCCTGGGCGGGGTCTGGCTGGAACTGCCGGTGCAAAACCGCTCGCGCGCCTTTTTGGCCGCCGAGGTTTTTCAGGACGACTACGAAGCCATGGCCAACGAGGCCGTCAGCCTCACGGCCGTGCTCTGGTTTCACCAGCGGGCCTTTCAGGACGTGTACCGGCTGCGGGAGGACGTGACAGTGTTGGGGCTTTCGGATTTTCTCAAGCCCCGAGTTTTCAACCGGGTGACGCCCGAGCGGTTCTCGGACGTGATCGTGCCCCCGGGCGGGTACGAGACGGACGACGGGGTGCGGTATCTCAAGCGATTCGTGACCGCCAACCTGGATGACGGACGGGCCATCTACTTCGAGCCGATCAACCTGATCGAAATCTTTTACCCCAACCTGATCCCGGACCTGGAGCTGCTCTTCCGCTTCACCCTGAGGCCGGTCGATCCCCTGGACCGGGCCGTGGTCCAGGCCGCCTTTGACCGGCTGCGGGCCAAGTTTCAGCGCGAGATCGACCAGGAGGACCTGCTCGACGACCCGCGCATCGACGCCTATTACATCCGCTTCCTGACCCAGTTCGCGGTCTATCTCCGGCTGCACGGCCGGCCGGCCGACGCCCTGGCCATGCTCAGTTTTATCCGGGACATGTTCGGACCGGGCCTCAAAAACACGGTCACTACCGGCGACCTGGACAACCTGGACAACCTCATGGGCGCCAGCCTCCTGGACCTGGGCCGGATCGACGAGGCCGAGGCGCGCTTTCGGGCCATCCTGAGCCGCCACCCGGAAAGCTACGAAGGCTGGGCCAATCTGGGCCTGGTGCTGCTCAAAACCGGCCGGCTGGCCGAGGCCGGAGCGGCCCTGCAAAAGGCCGTGGCCGCGGACCCGACCCGGCCCGAGGCCCTGTTCAGCCTGGCCCAGTATTACCGGCGGACCGGAGACGAGGCCCAGGCCCTCCGGTTGTATCGACAGGCTTTGACCAAAGCCCTGGACACCGGCCTGGCCGCGCGTATCCAGCGGGACCTGGCAACCATGACCCCGGAGCCCTAAGGCTTGTTTGCGGAGGAAAGCCATCTTTGTTGTCATTGCGGGGAGCGAAGCGACGTGGCCATCTCGTTTGGATGAAATGTCCCTGGCCGCTATTGTTCATTGAGAAGGCCCATGAGGCGGTAAGGGCGACCGGCCGATCGCCCCTACGCGAGGCCGAGTGTCCTCAGTATCCAGGTTTTCGAAATTATTGATGGGGTCATTAAATAGGATGCATTCCATTGTTGATTTTTCAACTAAGGCAGTCCGCCTTGCGGGAGCGATCCCTTTCATGGCGGAAGGATACCCCGGGGATTCTGGATTCTGGCTTAAAACATGCCAGAATGATGCTGTTGGGATTCCTAGGCCTCATAATCCGTCACCCTGGAATGATTTAATCCAGGGTCCAGCTTCTTTGCGCGTGGCAGCCAAGTGATGTTCATGCAACTCACTTTCCACTTTGAGTAATAACTTGTAGCTCGGGATACGAGAAGAATCGATGCAGCGGCAAAAATCCTGGTCCTTGGTGGTGATTCTGATCGCGGCCGTGATCGCGGTTCTGGCCGGTCTGGTCGAGTTTCGCGCGCGGGGCGAGCTGTCTCTGGCCCGGCAGGCGGTCAGCCGGCAGGACACCGTCGGGGCCATTCGGCACTACACCCGGGCCCTGAACTGGTATCTGCCCTGGGGGTCGGCCGAGACCGCGGCCGAGGAGCTTCTGAACCTGGGCCTTCAGCTCAAGGCCGACGGCCGGGACGAGCCGGCCCGCTTGGCCTTGGCCCACGTGCGTTCCGGGTTGTATGGCGCGCGCGGTTTCTACACGCCGCGCCCGGACCTCATCGCCCGGGCCGAACCGCCCCTGGCCCGGCTCATGGCCCGCCGCCAGCTCGGACCGGACGCTTCGGAGGTGGAGGTCGAGGTCCAGACCCGGCGTTACCTGGAGCTTTTGACCCGGCCGTCCGGGCCGGCCGTGGCCCCGGGCCTGGCCGCTTCCCTGGGTTTTCTCCTGTGGATCGGGGCGGCGCTGCTTTTCGTGGCCGGATACACGCGGGGGGGCCGGCGGCTGCCTTGGGCGCTTCTGGGCGCGGCCGGTTTTCTCCTGTGGCTGTGGGGGCTTTGGCAGGCATGACCTCTCTCCTGTTCAGCCTCATCCTTATCGGCCTGGGTCTTTTGGGCGTGGGCCTGGGACTTGGCCGGACGAGCGCGCTGGCGGCCCTGGCCGCGCCCCTGGGCTGGCTACTCGTTCTGGCCGGCTTGGCGCGGCTTTTGGCGCCCGGATTTTTTTCGTGACCACGCCCAGGGAAAAGACGGCCGCGTTAACCGGACCCGGCCTCTCGTGGGGCAAGGCCGCGCGTTTGGCGCTGGTCGTTCTTCTGCTGGCCATGGTGTTGGCTGCTGGGGCGCTCGATCTTCTGCCGCCCACCGAGCGGGACGCCCTGATCCATCACCTGGCCGTGCCCAAGCTCTGGCTCGAAGCCGGAGGTGTGGTTGAAATCCCGTGGCTCCTGTATGGGTACTATCCCATGAACCTGGAGCTGCTCTACGTCCCGCCCCTGGCCCTGAGCGCGGACTGGGCCGCCCAGGTCATCCACCACGGCTTCGGACTCTTGACCGCTCTGCTTCTCTGCCTCTACCTGGGCCGGCGGTTGGGAACGAACTGGGGCCTGACCGGGGCGCTTTTTTTTCTCAGCACGCCGCTCATCTTCCGGTTGTCCACCTCGGCCAACGTGGACCTGGGGCTCGGCTTTTTCGTCACCGCGTCCTGGATGGCCCTGGCGGCCTGGTCCGAGACCCGGCGGACGCTTTTTTTCTTTTTGTCCGCCCTGGCCCTGGGCCTGGCCCTGGGCGCGAAGTACAACGCCCTGCTGGTCGCGCCGCTGCTGGCCGCGAGCGTGCTCATCCTGCGCCTGCGGGCCGGAGCCGGTCTTGGTTCGGCCCTGGCCTGGACCGCGGCCTACACGCTGGTCAGCACGCTCGTTTTTCTGCCCTGGATGGTCCGCGACTTTCTCTGGACCGGCAACCCGCTCTATCCCTTGTTCAATCCGCTCTGGGGCCTGGAAAGCCTGGGTCCGCCTGGTCTTGAGCGTTTGAGTCTTCTGGCGCACCGGCATTACCTGTACGGCGAGTCGCTCCTGGAAATTTTGCTCGTTCCGGTCCGGGCCTTTTTTTTCGGCCAGGACCATTCCCCGCGTTATTTCGACGGGGTGCTGAATCCGGCGTTGTTGCTGCTGAGCCTGCCCGCTTTAATCCGGCCCAAGGCCCGGGAACTCCGGCCGCTCGGCCTTTTCGCTTTGCTCTACACCCTGCTGGTCTTTTTTCAGGCCGCGTTTCGCGTGCGCTACCTCATGCCCGTCCTGCCGGTGCTGGTGGTGCTGATGACCTACGGGCTTCGGGAAATCCAGGAGGTTCTGGCCGGCCGGCTTTCCGGCCGGAGCGCGGCCGCGGCCCTCGGTTTGCTCGTGGCCGTTTGCCTCCTGCCCAACGCCTTGTACGCGGCCCGCTTCTGGCAAGAGGCCGGGCCGGTGGCCTACCTGACCGGGCAGGAGAACCGGGACGCATATCTCCGGCGCCGGTTGCCGTACTACCCGGCCATGAATTACGCCAATCGGACCCTGCCGGCTAAGGCGCGGGTGCTGCTGCTTTTCGCCGGGGACCAGGGTTACTATTTGGATCGGGAATATCGGTTCGCGGCCTATTTTTCCGGGGAGGGCCTGCGCCCGCTGCTGGAGGGCGCGGCCGACGGCGAGGCCTTGTATCAGGGTTTCGCCGGGTTGGGCTATACCCATATCCTGACCCGCGACGCTCTTTTGGTCGGGTACCTAACCTCGAACTTCGACCGGAGCGGCTTGCGCGTCTGGATGGATTTTGCTAAGAAGGACCTGCGGCTTCTGTACCGGGGCCGCGGTTACAGCCTCTACCAGATCGGCCGCCCCAGGGAGCGGACCCCATGACTCCGAAAGACGAACCCGCCGTCACGGTCGTCATTCCGGCCTATAACGAGGCCGCCGTGATCGGCTCGGTGGTGAGCGGCGTGCGGGAGCTTTATCCCGACTACGAAGTGCTGGTGGTGGACGACAGCTCGACGGACGACACGGCGCGGCTGGCGGCCGAGGCCGGGGCCCGAGTGGTCCGGCACTCCTACAACCGGGGCAACGGCGCGGCGATCAAGACCGGCATCCGCTCGGCCCGGGGCCGGATTCTGGTCATGATGGACGGCGACGGGCAGCACGATCCGGCCGAGATCGCCCGGTTGCTCGAACACATCGACCGCTACGAGATGGTGGTCGGGGCCAGGGATTTCAGGACCCAGGGCGCCTTTCACCGCTCCCTGGCCAACCGCGTTTACAGCGCCTTCGCCACCTACCTGGCCGAGCACAAGGTCGAGGACCTGACCTCGGGCTTCCGGGCCATCCACCGCCGCCTGGCCATCCGTTTCGCCTATCTGCTGCCCAATACTTTCTCCTATCCCTCGACCATCACCCTGGCCCTGTTCAAGGCCGGCTATGGCGTGAAATACGTGCCCATTCACGCGCGGACCCGCGTGGGCCGGAGCAAGATCCGTATCATCCGGGACGGGTTCCGCTTCTTGGCCATCCTGATCAAGCTGGTGTCGCTCTTCAACCCCATGAAGGTCTTCTTTCCGCTGGCCACGGCCTTTTTCGCGCCCGGCCTGACCTACACCATCATCCGGCTGGCCCAGGGCCACCGTCTGTCCAACCCCATGGTGCTGTCTCTCAGCGTGTCGGCCATCCTTTTCGCCCTGGGGCTGATCTCCGAGCAGATCGCGCTGCTCCGGCTGGAACACATCGACGAAATTCTGTACGAGGAACCCGCGCCCGGCAAGGGCGCGGAGGAGGGCGAGGCCCCTGACGGCTGACGCCCGGACCGGGCCTTACAACCCAAGACGGCTTGGATAGGATCAAGAGAAACAGATTCGATTAACAACGCGGGATCCCAGGCTTCGCCGTCAAATGGCGAAAGCCGAACAACGGGAGCGGACATGAACAAGCCCAAAAGCGCCGAGAGCCGTACGAACGACCGGGTGCCGCTGAACACGGTTGTCCGCTATTCCCATGACGGCATGACCTGGAAGGAGGGCCGGTCCAAGGACATCAGCATCAGCGGCATGTTCCTGATGGAGACCGATCCCGAGCCGCAGGGCCAGCCGCTTCGCCTGTCCTTCAACCTGCCCAACGTTCGTTACCAAGGGGAGATTCAGGTGGACGCCGAGGTGGTACGGTCCATTTTAAAAAAGGGGCATCCCCAAGGCGTGGGCCTCCGCTTCAAAACCCTGCGGGGCCGCAACTACGAGGTGCTCCTGGAATTCGTCAACCGCGTTCTGGGCGTGCCGCTGCCCGAGGGCTTTCGCGGCGCGGGCGAGGCCGGGCAGGACGGCACCTATACCCTGCACATGGACCGTCTTCTGGAGGAGATCGTCGATCGACAGGTCGAGGCCAAGCTGGCCAAGAGCGCCTCCCTGGAGACAAGCTCCAATTTTACCCGCGTGCTCCGGCTGCTGCTCTGGCTGGCGCTGATCGTCGGACTGGGGGCCGTGGGCTATGCTTTCCTGTCTTACGTGGCCGTCCTGACCGGCCGATTGGGCTGATTCTGTTCGCGTAAAATCTCCGGCATCCAATTCATTTTTTGTAGGGGCGCGGCATGCCGTGCTCTTACTTTTTGCCTTTACCGATTAGAAGAACCACGCCCAACGACAGGGCCTCGGCCAGCATGATCCACAGCCGGCTGCCCACGGCCGCCAGGACGCGGAACTCCGGCGGCAGGACGGGCGCCAGCAGCAGCAGCAGCGCGCCTTCCCGGACGCCGATCCCGCCCGGAAAGAAGAAAATGACAAAGCCGATGAAAAAGGCCAGGGCCAGGGCCGAACCCGCCTGGACTCCTTCGGTCGGCGGCAGGGGATGGAACGAGGAAACGAACAGGTAGAAGGCCCCGCCCATGAGCGCCCAGAAGATCACGTAGAAGATGTAGATTCGGGCCAGCCGCCAGGGGCTGGGCAGCGGCACCAGGGCAAAGACCAGGCCCGCGCGGCCCGGCAGGCGTCGGAACAGGCCTAGCAGGCGCGGGTGCATCAGCCCGGCCAGGAGCACCAGGAAGACCGCGGCCAGCCAAGGGTGGAAGCCGATGTCGGCCGCGGCCAGGAGCGCGGGCAGGCCCACGGCCAGGGACGAGGCGGCCAGGAGCAGGGTTTCGAGGTAGAGGCTCAGACCGGCGGCGGCCAGGTCCACCCCGGCCTCCCGGGCCAGCGCCGCCCGGCTGACATAGGCCCACACCCCACCCGGCAGATAGCGTGTCACGGACGACAGAATCCAGACCCGGCAGGAGGCGCGGACCGGCGGATGTTGGCCCAGTGCGTTCAAGATCAGGTGCCAGCCATAGGCGTCCACGAAAAAAAGAACGACCAGGCCGGCCAGGGACAAGGCAAAGAGGAGCGGATCGAGCGACCGGACCTGGGCGCTGATCTGAGGCCACTGGCGGGCCGCGATCCAGACCATGAAGGCGATGGACGCGGTCGCCAGGGCAACTTGTAGGACTCTTTTCAGAGCGCCAGTACCGCGCATACCTGTGTTGCTCCTCGGCTCGTCACCTCGGCGCAGCAAATAGCACGCCTCGTTCCTCGCATTTGTCGCGCCTTGGTCTGCTTTGCCCTGACGCTCTGTAGGGTCATCGTTTCGTGACGTTGCGTGTCAGTCTTGCGCGAGCGAGCGGGCCGGGATGCCGCCAACCCGGTCGCCGGCCGCCACCGAGCGGTTGACCACGGCGTTGGCCCCGACAATGGCCCCGGCCCCGATGGTCACGCCGTCCAGGATGCGGGCGCCGGCCCCGATCCAGACGTTGTTTTCGATGACGATGCCTTTCGCCGAATACCCTTGCTCGCTCACCGGCAGGTCCGGCCGGTCGTAGATGTGGCTGGAGGCGATGATGGCCGACTGGCCGGCGATGAGCACCCGGTCGCCGATGGAGAGGCCGCCGTTGCCGTAGAGCAGGGCGCCTTGGCCGATGCTGCTGTCCCGGCCCACTTGAATGAAACCGTCGGGCGGGCCGGCGTTGAGCATGGCGAAGCTGCGGAGAAACGTACCCGCGCCGACGCGGATGGCCTGGGGGTTCCGCGACGTGGCGATGAGCTGGACGAAGTCGTCCACCACCACGCCCGGTTCCAGCCGGATCTGACGGGGGCAGCGGAGCGTGACGTGCCGGCCGACATAGGCCTTGCGGCTGAAACCTTTGAAGCACAAGGGATAGGCCAGGCCGCGCACCAGCAGCCCCAGCCCGCCGGGCAGCCAGTCGCACAGCCCCAGCACCGCCTCCTGTACGGCCAGGGCCGCGTAGGACGAACCCTCGCCGGCCGCCAGCCGCCGGTACCGCGCCGCCGTGCTTTCGCGCCCATACAGCTTTTTGAGATCGTATGTCCTTTTCGGACGGTCCATGCGGTCACCTTTCGGGCCGGGTCAAGACAGCTTCTCGAAGGACGGCCGGATGCCCGAGGCCAGGCAGCCGTGGCAGATGGTGCGCGGCCGGGTCGGCGCGCCGTCAAGCCCTCGGGCCAACAGCTTCCGGGCCGTTTGGAAATACGCGTTGTTCCAGACGCGTTCGAAGGGTTCCTCGAAGATGTTCCCGAAATCGTCCTTTTTATAAAACTCGTAACAGCAGGCCGCCACCCCGCCGTCGGCCCGGATGTTCAGGTGGGTCCAGGGCCGGGCGCAGTCGGCCACGGATTCGGGCCGGCCCAGCTCGACCTTGAACTCGGGCCGGGTGGTGATCCACTCCGGGTCCTCGATATAGCCCGGGATGGGGTGGAAATAGTCCACGCCCACCTTGTTGGCAAAGGCCTCGGCCGCTTCGACCTCGTCCTGGTTGTGGCGAAAGACCACGTACTGCCATTCCACCAGCGGACGGGTTCCCCCGGCCTTTTCCCGCGCCTCTAGGAGGGCTTCCAGATTGCCGATGGCCCGCTCGAAATTCCCGCCGCGTCGATACTTCACGTACGATTCCGGGCTGAAGCCGTCGATGGCCGCGATAAAGTAGTCCAGGCCCGAGTTGACCATGGCCGCGGCCGTGTCCGGTTTGGGGAAATGCATGTTGCTTGAAACCATGGTGAAGATGCGGCAGCGGTGGGCGTAGCGGATAAACGCGGGCAGGTCGGGGTTGAGCAACGGTTCGCCCCAGTTGTAGAGCTGGATCATGTAGAGATAGTCGGCCACGGCGTCGATGGAGCGCCGCATCTCGTCCAGGGTCATGTTCCGCCGGGGACGGTCGGCTGTTTTGCCTTTGCCGGTCAGGCAAAAGGGGCAGTGCAGGTTGCAGATGTTGTTCACTTCGAGAAAGAGCATGAAGGGCTTGCCCCGGACCACGGTCCGGCCCAGCTTTTTCTCCAACAGGACCCGGGCCATGTTGGTCATCTTCAGCGGCGAGTTGTAGCTGAGGAAGGCCAGAAGGTGCGGCAGGGAAAGGCGCTGGCCCAAAAACGGCCGGGCCGCCCGGATCGCGGTCTTGGCCGCGTATGCGCTGAGAGGTTTCATGAAACTCCTTCCTCCCCGGCCGGCCGGGACCGCTCGGCCAAAACGAAATAGTTCATGACAAAGCGCCGCTCCCGGTCCAGCGGCGACAGGGCCAGGCCCACCAGGTTCACCAGCACGGCGATGAGCAGGACCGGCAAGGCCAGAATCACGCCGATCACGCGGCCGGCCGCGCCCGAAGCCAGCAGGCGGGCCACCTGGTGCACCAGGAAGAGGTTGAAGAATTCAGCGGACAGGGCCACGTAGCCGCCCTGGGCCTGGGTCTTGAGCGGTGTCAGGCCGGCCCGTTCCAGCAGAGCTTCCAGGCCGTGGGGGCTGAAGCGGAAATAGTCGTGCGGCTCGTCGTGCAAGGGGTAGAAGAACGGCGCGGTCAGCAGCAACCGCCCGCCGGGCTTCAGCGCGCGGGCGATTTCGGCCATGGCCCGGGTTGGGTCGGGCACGTGTTCCAGCACCTGGGTGCAGAGCACCGCGTCCAAACAGGCGTCTCCAAAGGGCAGCGCCAAAAGGTCGCCGTACACCTGGGCCGCGCCTTGAGCGGCCGAGGTCGTGGCCGGGTGGTCAAAGCCGATGTAGGTCGCCCGCCGGAAAAAGGACTGGTAGGGGCCGAAGCCGCAGCCCAAATCCGCGGCCAACCCCGCGACCGCGCCGGCCTCGCGCCGGATCGTCTTCCTTAAGAAACGCTTGGAAAAAAACTGGGGGTGCAGCGGCGTGGCGCCGAGCAGGCCGGAAAAGGCCCGGTACAGTCGCCGGAAGAATCCTATGGATTCGGCCATGGCTCCCCCTCTTTCCCGCCGGCCTGACAGACGAACAGCCAGGTGCTGGCCAGCCGCGGCCCGACCGCGCCCCGATACCCGAAAGCCGCGCCGGATATGAACAGCATCAGCCCCAGGTTCAGATATTTGAGCAGCCACGCGGCCGGCGTCTCGGGCGGACCGCCAGCGTAAAGCTGAGGATAGCCCCACGGTCGGGCCAGCGTCAACCGGAATTCCCGCTTAACCGCCCGCGCGATTTGAGCCTTGGTGTAGGGAATGTGGGCCTGGTGGTTCACCGGGCAAAGGCGGCGGTGCCAGCGCCAGGCCAGGTTTTGCATGTTGGGCATGAGGAAGATCATTTGGCCGCCGTCCCGGACAAAGAACCGGCAGCGGGCGAACAGACGGTCCAGGTCAGAGAAATGTTCGACCAGGCCGGAGTGAAAGACCACGTCGAATTTTTTCCCGCCCGCGTCGATTTCGAACAGGTCGCCCTGGTACAGATCGTGAACCACGCCGTGGCTTGCGGCCATGAGGCGCAGGCGTTCGATGCCCTCGGCCGAGAAATCGATGCCCGCGGTTTCCAGGCCGGCGACCCGGTTGAAAAACATGAGGTAGCGCGAGGAGCCGCAGCCCAGTTCGAGCAGGGTCTTCGCCCCGGTGAGGTGCGGGCCGAGCGCGCGGGCCAAGAGACCCCGCCGGCCGTAAAACGGGTCCAGCAGCCGGTAGCGGGGCCTAAACCCGGCGTACTTGGCGTCCCAGAAGGCGCGGTCCGTGATGTTGGAAAATTTCATGCCCGCCTCCCGGCCGCCTCGGCCATGATGTCCAAATACCGCCCGGCCGCGTTCTCCCAGGTCAGCCCCTGGGCCTCGATCCAACGCCGGCCGCTCTCGCCCATGCGGGCCAGCGCCTCCCCGTTTTCCCGCAGCCGCCGGATCAAGCCGGCTAGGGCTTCGGCGTCGTTAGCCGGGAAACAGAAGCCCGCCCCGGACTGCTCGACCAGCTCCCGGATGCCGTGAATATTCGAGCCGATCACCGGGCGGCCCGCGGCCAGGGCTTCGAGAACCACGTTGGGCCGACCCTCGTGGTGGCTGGGCAGGACCAGCGCCTGGGCCTGGGCCACGGCCTCGGCCATGAGCCCGCCGGGCGGAATGTTGCCGGTGAAGGCGACGACCGATTCGAGGCCGAGACGCCGGGCCTGTTCTTTAAGCGCCGCTTCCAACGGGCCTTCCCCGGCCAGCGTGATTCGTAGCGGTATATCTTTGAGCATGGCCGCGGCTTGGAGAAAAACGTCCACGCCCTTCCTGGGGATCAGGGACCCGGCGAAGACAAGGCGCAGCTCGGGTCCCGGCTCTGGCGGCGGGACCTCGAAAAAGGCCCGGTGAATGCCGTTGGCGATGTGGTGGACCTTTTCCGGCCGAGGCGACTTTTTTCTGACCACCTCGGCCAGGTCCTCCCCCACAGCCACCACGGCCGTCGAGGCGCGGAGGGCCGCGCCCAGGATCGCCCGGTCGGCCAAGCTTTCCCCGTGCTCGGCCTGCACGTCCGACCCGCGCAGCACGGTGATGATCGGCCGGCCGTGTAGCGGTTTCAACCACCCGGCCAAGGCCCCGCACACGGCCCAGTTGGCCAGCAGCACGTCGGCTCGCCGGGCCCTAAGCGCGATCTGCCAGGCCAGGGCCAGAAAGAACGAGGGCAAAAGCAGCGCGGTTCTGCGGTCGCGGCGCAAGGCCACCGGGATGCCGCCCGGTCGCTGGGCCAGGACCTGCCAAGGCCTGGGCGCATAGGCGAAGCGGCGGACCGGGAGTCCGCGCGGCCAGGAGCCGGGGGCCGTGTCCGTGGCCGGGGTGACCACCGTTAAATCCGCGCCCTGTCGCTGCAAGGCCTCGGCCAGTTGATAGACGAAAAAGCCGGCCGGGTCCTCAGCGGAACTCGGGAACGACGTGGTCAGGAAGAGAATCTTCAGCGGACCGGAATCGGACATGCTCGCTTCGGCGGGACCAACGCGTACGGCGCGGTCCGATATATTGGCATTCATGGCGATGTCCCGACTATACGGTCCGGCTTGGCGGGGTGTCAAGGGCGGAAGAGGCCCTGGACCGGCGGCCGGTTTTTCGGTACACTGAAGACACCAACCCTTTCCGAGAAACGGGGGCGAGCCATGTGCGGCCTGGCCGGATACCACACCTCCCAGAGCGACGCGGCGGAGCGCGAGGCTTTGTCCCGGGCCGTGGCGGCATTGCGTCACCGGGGCCCGGACGGCGACGGGTTTTTTTTCGACGCCGGCGTGGGCTTGGGCCATGCTCGGCTATCCATCATAGACCTCGCGACCGGGGACCAGCCGCTCTACAACGAGGACGGGTCCCTGGCCTTGGTGGTCAATGGCGAGTTTTACAACTACCGGGAGCTGGCCCCGGACCTGGAAGCCAAGGGCCACCGTTTCCGCACCCGGTCCGACTCCGAGGTTTTTCTGCACCGCTACGAGGAGTACGGCCTGCCCGAGGCCCTGGCCGGCTTGAACGGCATGTGGGCTTTGGCCCTCTGGGACGGCCCCCGCGAGCGTCTGGTGCTTTCCCGGGACCGTTTGGGCAAGAAGCCTCTCTACTACGCGCTGGCCGGCCAGCGCCTGGTCTTCGCCTCGGAGATCAAGGCCCTCAAGGTTTTTCCGGGCGTGGACCTCAGTCTGGACGAGCGGGCTCTGGCCCTTTATCTGATGTACGGCTACGTGCCCGCGCCTTATTCCATCCATCGGGGCATCCGCAAGTTCCCGGCCGCCTCCTACGGGGTGTTCGAGGCCGGTCAGTTGACCGTGGCCCCCTATTGGCGGCTCTCAAAGGAATCGGGACCGGACCTCTCCGAAGATGCCTGGCTCGAACGGCTGGACGCGACCCTCGATGACGCCGTCCGGCTGCGGCTCGTCTCGGACGTGCCCTTGGGCGGGTTCCTGTCCGGCGGCCTGGATTCCTCCCTGATCGTGACCCGCATGGCCCGGCACGTGCCGGACCGGGTGACCACGGTGAGCATCGGTTTCGACGATCCGACCTATGACGAGAGCGGGGCCGCCGAAAGCGTGGCCGCCCGCCTGCGCACGGACCACCACGCCCACCAGGTGGTCATGGACGACGTGGACCGCCTGCCCGAGCTGGCCGGCCATTTTGACGAGCCTTTCGCCGACGCCTCGTTCCTGCCGACCTGGCACCTTTGCCGCGCGGCCCGCCAGCACGTGACCGTGGCCCTGTCCGGGGACGGCGGGGACGAGCTGTTCGCCGGGTATCGCCGCTACGTGGCCGGCAGGCTTCAGCCCTTGTACACGGCTCTGCCCGAGTCGGTGAGGCGCGGCGTGGTCGAGCCGACCCTGGCCCGCTTGCCCGCGCCGGCCGGATATTACGGCCGCTCCATCCTTAAAAAGGCCAAGCTCTTCCTGTCGGCCGCCGAGCGGATCGAGGGGGACCCCCTGGCCGTGGCCCCCCGCCTGTTCGAACCCGAAGGCCTGGCCGCCCTGTTCCCCGGACTCGACCTGCCCGCGCTCAACGAGGACCCGGTCCGCGAGGCCGCCGGGCAGAGCGCCTCCCGGGACCGGGTGGACCTGATGCAGCGCACCGACCTGGTCACCTATCTGCCGGACGACATCCTGGTCAAGGTGGACCGGATGAGCATGTTTCACGCCCTGGAGGTCCGTTGCCCCTTTTTGGATCACCGGCTGGTCGAACTAGCCTTTCAGATGCCGCTTCGGTTCAAGCTGCGGGGCCTGACTTCCAAGTACCTTCTCAAAAAGCTCGCGGTGGGCGACGGGCTGACCGACGTGGCCGCCCGGTCCAAACAGGGGTTCATGGTGCCGCTGGACGTCTGGTTCCGGGGGCGGTTGAAAGGATTTCTGGAGGCCGTGCTCCACAGCGCCTCGACGCCCTGGTCCAAGGAAGCCGGGCTAAAATTATTGGACGAGCATTTGAGCGGCCGGGAGGATCGGGCCCTTCAACTTTGGGGGTTGGTGGTGCTGGGGTTGTGGAGCCGGGCCGGGTGAAAGATTTCACTTTTCTTCCGGACCGATTTATGATATGGTTATTTAACTCAAGGCAGGGGGGAGTAGGCCGCCAGGCCAAAAGGGCAAAAGTAGATTCCCCCTTGACACCATGTCCGCCTTGGTTTATATGGAGGCAAAGCTCAAGGTGGGGAAGACTACGCACCGGCGGCTAATTTTTAAACGAACTACATAAGGCTAAATAAAGCCAAAAAATTAAGGAGGATAGGGTATGCCGACAGTCGAATACAAAGGAAAGACGTTCGAGGTCGATGAAGACGGTTTCCTGCAGAAGTTCGAGGACTGGAACGAGGATTGGGTCGAGTACGTCAAGGACTCGGAAGGCATCAAGGAAGTCACCGACGAACATTGGAAGGTGATCCAGATGCTGCAAGAGTACTACAAGAAAAACGGGATCGCCCCCATGGTCCGCATCCTTTCCAAGGTCACCGGCTACAAGCTGAAGTACATCTACGAGCTGTTTCCGTCCGGACCGGGCAAGGGTGCTTGCAAGATGGCGGGTCTGGCCAAGCCGACCGGCTGCGTCTAAGTCGATAGAAGTCCAAACAATTTTTAGCCTCCCTAGATGTCGAGGGAGGCTTTTTCTTTTTTTACGGGCATCGTCGGCCCGCCGGCCTTGACGGTGCCCCGCTTTTTTAGTCGGTGCTGAAAAAATCTCAATTTGTCTTATGCAAGAAGCGGCATAGGTTTTAGGCTTGGTGGGAGCCAGCGTAAAAACAGGCGCAAAAAGTCCGCCGCCCACTTGAGCAGCTTGGCGGAGTTCATGCCGGCGGCGCTCAGGATGGCGTTCAGTTGGTCGCCCGCCACCCCTTTGGGCCGGTTGCGGTCCATGCGATGCTCTCGTTTCAGGTGCCCGATCCCAGGCTCGATCGCGGCGCGCCGTTTCATCCACCACCAGAGGCTCTTGGCCGTAACGCCTCGACGCCGTTTATCCACGTGGACCTCAGCTTCTCCCGGATACCCGTGACCTCGGTAACCCATGCCCGCATCAGACAGGCCGTACCACCGCTGGATCAGCAGTATCTTGAACATGGTCAGCGCCGGATACGCAAGACGGCCATCCGCCGCCGCCACTTTTTTGTAGTGCTTCTTCAACAGCTTTTCGATCGGCGACCAATCCATCAAGAGGTCCACTTGACTCAAAAAATCCTCTCCATCCAACCGACTTTCGATGTAATGATCCATGAACCCCTTGTCCGTGGAAATAGGGTCGCCCATGACGCCCTTCTGAACTGGAATGACGCCATTATATCATATAAATATCAATATGTTATGTTATTTTTCAGTAAATTTTGCCGCGCAATGGTCTCATTTCATTTTTTATCAAAAAAATCAACTAGAAAGACCATTTTTCAGGAACGACTTCTTAGTAATGCCAATTCGGTTTCTTTGCGATTGATTTCGTCCTCCAGTTCCTCAATAGCGATAAGTTGATGGGGTCGTATGCTATGGGCGGGCAGTGCTGCTTCTCTTTCTTCTTTTTCCTTCTTTAGTCTATGGATTTCTTCCTGTATAGCCTCCAAGTTATCATCCATGCTTTGCCTCCACCGGCTTGAATAACACGTAAAGAACTCTGTCCTCTTTCTTGGTTGTTTTAAAATCTCCATGTGTCTCAACGCCGCAAATTCCCTCTTCAGTTCTTCCTCGGCGAGGCCAAGGCCTTCGGTCATCTCTTCGAGAGTAGCCGCTCCTTAACCCTTAACGTAATTAACGATAAGGGACTGCAAAGGCGTCAGCGTGGGAAATTGATCCTTACCTTTCAGAAAAGCCTGGGCCGAATGGACAGCCCGGGGATCGCAGGTTTTAGGAGGAGCCAATACATCCATCAGGCATCCAGATTCTTCGTCACCTTTCCTTCCAGTATTACCACTTTAATTCTGTTCGCATCCTGGAGGATGGTCAGGTCATCGAGCGGGTCGCCGTCCACCACGATGATATCGGCCAGCTTGCCCGGTTCCAGGGTCCCGGTTTTGTCTTCCATGAAGCAGGCCATGGCCCCGTGTCTGGTGGCGGCCACAATGGCTTCCATGGGGGTGAAGCCGGAATAGCGGGCCAGCAGGTCCAGTTCCATGGCGTTCTGACCGAATCGCATCAGGGGGGTGCCGCTGAAATCCGTGCCCGCGGCCACGGGCGCTCCAGCGCTTTTTATCCTGCCGATGCTTTCACACATGACCTCCCATTCCACCTTGGCTTTTTCCACGCCCCAGGCGGCCATGCCTGCTTCCTGGCCGTAGTTCACGATCTGGTGGCAGATGGCCAGGGTCGATACAAAGATGGCGCCGTGTTCCAAGGCGAGGTCGATGATCTCGCTATTGGTTTCATTGGCGTGATCGATGGTCTTGATTCCGCCGAGGATGGAGTTTTTCGAGCCCCGGGAATTCTGGCAATGGGTGGTGACGAACTTGCTGACCTGAGCGGCCGTTTCCACCACGGCCCTGATTTCCTCCATGTTGAACTGCACGTCATCGGGATGATCGGCCTGGGACAGGACCCCGCCCGTGGTCATGACCTTGATGAAATCGGCCCCGAACCGCAGGGCATATCGGGTGGCCTTGATGCACTCGTCCGCGCCGTCACAGATCAGGGTGGCGCTGTCATGCCGGGTGGTCCGGGCGTCCACGCATTCCATGGGTAGAAAGTGCCGGTCGGCGTGGCCGAAGGTCTGGCTGAGCACGTATCCCGAGGCCACGATCCGGGGCAGGTCGGTCAGGGTGCCCTCCTTGACGGATTTTTTCAGATAGACCGCGTTGGTCCCGCCGCAGCACTTGGCCATGGTGTATCCGGCGTTGAGCATGTCCCGGCAGTCCTGGATGGATTTGATCAGCCCCAGTTCGCGGGGCCGGATCAGCCGGTCCACAAAGGCATCGGACCGGCCGCCCGAGATGTGCAGGTGCGCGTCGATCAGGCCGGGCATGATGGTTTTTCCGGTAGCGTCCACCACGGCGGCGTCCCGGGGAACGGTCAGGCCGGCCCCGACTTCCTTGATGGTTGAACCTTCGATGATCACCGTGGCCTTTTCCAGGGGCTCGGCCCCCGTGCCGTCGATCAGTTTTCCGTTTTGAATGGCCATGGTCTCGGCATTCGCCATTACGTCGTCTCCTTTGTCGTGCGGGATTTCGGGAAGTCGCCTTGGGTTGTTTTCAGGGCGGTCACGGGGATTTATTTCTTTTTTCGAATGCACCTTGTCGATGCCGGATACTTGATCAGCATTTCAAGGCCGGTGCTCAAGGCCTCGCCCTCTGCGAGCCGGCCTTTGGAGCCGGCGAAAAATGTCTGGACAAGCTTCCGGTTGACCTCGGCGCTGTAATCCGTAAAACGATCGGGCAGTCCGGCGGCCGGTTCCGTGTTGATGTCCAGAACCTTGACCGGCGGTTCGCATGAAAAATCGAAATCCTTCACGTCGAGCGTCTTTACACCCGGACTTTTATAGGTTTTGAAATGCACCCGCAGGTTTTGGATGTCATAGACAATGGTCCAGTAGGTTTTTGAATCGTCGGTGTCAACCGCGACATGACTCAGCAGATCGAACCCGTCGTCCACCATGGACTTGGACCGGTTCGGGTCGTAGTTTCTGAGCCGGTCCGCCAGCCTGACAAACCGATCCAGGGATTTGATTGAATCCGAGATCGGCTCCTGGCCGCCGAAGCCGACATGTTTTTTCAGATAGGCCATGGAGTCGGCATAGGTGCTGTTGGTCAGGATGGAAAGGGGCAGGGCGGCGCCGGTCTTAACCTCGCATTTCCCATTCAGGAACTCGACCACGGCCACGTTGCCCGAGCGGTCGCCCACCAGGAAGTGGATTTTGGACTTGTTTTGGGCGATGCGGATTTTTTTGTCGCTTTGAATGACCTCGGCCACGCTGGCGTGATTGTCGAGCTGGTACTGGATCCACTGTAGCTCGGTCATGGCCCGGTGTTCGTCCGGTTCAGGATAGAGGCTGTCCTCCAGCCACATCTGTTCGATGACCAGACCGGCCTCGTTGATTCCGCCGAAGGGAAACTCTTTGGAGACCTGGTTAAACGTGATGCTACCGTATTTCGAGACCCACAGGGCCGCTTTTTCCGGCGGCTCCATCAGGGCCGCTTTTTTCACGCTTCGCTTGTTGATGAAGACCAGGCCGGAGCCCATGCCCCAGTCATAGTTTTTTCCGAACACGATTTTCCCGCCATGCCGCAGGAAGACGGTCGAACAGGCAAGCGTTGAATGGGCGTACAGAAAGCACAACAGGACAGCGAGAATGATTCCAACCAGATGAATTCTTTTCCTCATGGCGAACCTCCTTTAGGCCACAGCACCCATCGGTCTCACAAGGCTCTGGGCAAGACGGGGACACTCGAAGTTAGACAGAAGCTGAAGGCCGACACGTTGTCATCCCATATTCCTCGAGCACGGTGTGATCTTCTTCGATGATTTGGATATCTATGATTATATTCCCTATAACCCTATGTATATTTCGGGAGCCAATCGGCCTCGGCTTCGAGCAGGTCGTCACAGAGCGCCCGTATCTGATCCAGGGTAAGCTCGCCGCCCGTGTGGGGGTCCAGATAAGCGGCCTGGTAAATGGCTTCCTTATTCAACGTCACGGCCGCCTCGATCGTTAGCAGGTGCACGGCGATGTGGGACCGGCTGAGCGCGGCCAGTTGCTCCGGCAGGTCACCGACGTACACACCCTGCACGCCATTTCCATCCACGATGCAGGGCACTTCCACCACCGCGTTGGCGGGCAGGTTCGGAATCAGGCCGCTGTTCAGCACGTTCCCGCCGATGGATATGACTGAATCCGTTTCCATGGCCTCCATGATATATGAACCGTATTCCCGGGTGCGTTCGTGGGAAATATCCTTGTCCTTGCCGTGCAAGATTTCCTGGGCGCGCTTGTCCCAGAACTTGAGCAGGAATTTGCAGATGTTCATGTATCTATCCAGGGGAATATTGAACTCATCGACCAATTCCGGATGAGAGCTTTTGATCCAGTAGGGGTAATATTCGGCCGAGTGTTCCGAGGATTCGGTGACGTAATAGCCGAAGTGTTTCATAATCTCGAAGCGGACCATGTCACTATGCTTTTCAGCGCCTTTTTTCCTGGCCGCCCTGTTCATTTCAGCCGCGCGCTTCTTTATCTCCGGATACAGATCTTTGCCGCCATCCGTTATCTCCAGCAGCCAGCCCATGTGATTTATTCCCGCTATCTTCCAGCGCAGGTTTTTTACCCGGTCCAGCATGCCTAACTGCCTCAACAGTGTATGCGCGCAGACCTGAACAGAATGACACAACCCCACGGTGTTTACATCCGTGTGGCGCAGCATCAGCCCAGTGACGATGGACATGGGATTGGTGTAGTTGAGCAGCCAGGCCTCGGGGCATTCTTTTTCCATGTCAGCGGCGATATCCAGCATAACATGGGCGGTTCTGAGGCCCCGGAAGATGCCTCCTATCCCGAGGGTGTCCGCGATGGTCTGGCGCAGACCGTATTTCTTGGGTACCTCGAAATCGATAACCGTGCACGGCTCATACCCGCCAACCTGAATGGCGTTTACCACGTAATCCGCTTTGCGAAGCGCGGCCCGGCGCGATCGAAGTCCGAGATGGGCCTTGATCCTGGCACGGCCGTGATTTATGTTCTCGTTCAAATTGTCGAGCATGATTTTCGACAATTTCAGCCGCTCGCCGTCTATATCGTACAGGGCGATATCCGCGTCGTGCAGGGCTGGGGAGAGCATGGCGTCACCCAGAATATTTTTAGCGAAAACCATGCTGCCGGCTCCAAGAAATGCGACTTTTGCCATGAGTTCCCTTTCCTTTCTCCGCAACCCATCACATGCATGAGAGTATGACATTCCTAGAGCAATAGGAACGAACAATACATGTGAACGATTCAGAACCAAGCATCTTCCCGCCGGAGCAGGATCGTTAAAACTTCGGGCAGAGAGAAGTATCTATGCATACTCGAATTATGCGGCAAGCGCCGCGATTTCCGCGTTTCAAGCCCGCTGGCCCCGATTATCGCCTGTTTAACAGGCCTTGATCCGGACCGGCGAGCTTACGCCCAACCACCAAATGGTGTTTGTTGGTCAATTTCTCCGAAATCCTTATATTTTTACCTGTTGCGAACATGGTAATCCATTGATTTTCCCTAGTCAAACCGAATTTACCCCTCAGCCGCGCCTCACCACCACCTAATAGTGATGGCGAAGCGGGAAGGCGGAGGCGACATACACCTCCCAATACCGGCTGTGATAGGAAACCCGCGAAGCGACCTGGACGATACGGCGGAGTTCGCTCTAACTACAGGCAGCAGTTGAGGGCAAGAGCTATGAATTATTATCCTAATCAAAAAGCCTAGTTGCCCCAGGCGGTGTAGGAAGCCCTCCAGCAAGTCCCTGGAGGGCCTGATATGATTTCCCTTGCACCGGGTCTTGACTTTGGTGTAACTTTCAGTGTGGCTCGGTAACTGGGGGCAGGTCAGGCAAAAAATATCCAAAATGAATACACAATACAGAAATGAAGAAGCCGAATCGGCGGCGCGGCAGGCTTTGGAAGCGTTCATAACCGCCTGGAACACAGGCGATGACGCCCAGCTGCGGACCACGATGCATTTTCCTTTCGTGACCTTTGGTGGCGGCTCGCGTGTATTCGTTAATAAGGCACCAGAAGATTTCTCGGCCGGCTTCGACGAGATGCGGAAGCAGGAAGGTTGGGCCAGCAGCTCATTATGCAGACAAGGAACTTAAATATACGAAATCTATGGTTGACTTGAATCACATAATCTATTACTCAGAGCAGAAAGTGAGTTGCATGAACATCACTTGACAACCAAGCGGAAGGGAACACGCGAAGAAGCTGGACCCTGGATTAAATCATTCCAGGGTGACGGTTTATGGAACACCGGAAACCCAACAACGTCATTCTGGCGTGTTTTAAGCCAGAATCCAGAATCCCTGGGGTATCCTTCCGTCATGAAAGGGATCGCTCCCGCAAGGCGGACGGCCTTGGCTGAAAAATCAATACGATAATGCATTCTATTTAATGACCCCATCAATGAGTTTGTTGGGTTATGGCAATTATTGTTGAATTTTCCTGAGTAGCGTCACCTGTCTCGTGCGGGTCTATTTCTTAAGGGTCACCTAAAAAATGGACAGAGTTACAGGGGAAAAGGTCAAGGAAAAAGCGAGGATAACGGTTAATTTTTTATTGACTTGGCAGGGAATGCAAATGGTAGCATCTGCTAAATCATTTTTGGATTGCGTTGGAATCGGGTAAGGTTTTTACGTGGAAGGTCAGACTCGGTAAACATAGAGGTCATAAAATACACAGAGGAGATTCGTATGAAACTAAGAAATGCAGTTGTTGTGGATGGAGTGCGGACAGCTTTTACCAAGGCCGGTCGCGGCAAGCTTGACGCTGCGCGTTTGGATGACCTGGCTGCGTTCCTCATCAGAACCCTTTTTGAGCGGAACCCCAAGGTCAAGCCGACCATGATCTCAGATGTAGGTATCGGTGGAGCTTTGGGGCGCGGTGTCGGCCATCTCGCCGGATTGCCCGAAGAGATAACCGACTTCTCCAGCGAACGGGCCTGTGCCACCAGTCAGGAAACCGCGATGCGAACCAGCATGGCCATTATGCTCGGCCAGTACGATTGCGGCATCTCCGTCGGTGTCGAGCGAATGGGAACATACCAGGAGTTGCTGGATGGTAACGCCGGGCGTTCACGCTTGGGCCGCAGAGACGGCCCGAATCCCAAATTCTTGCAGATGACCAAATTGCAACGTGACATGGCTGCCAACCATTTCGACTATTTCTCGGTACCCATTCCGGACTACATTCTGGACTCTCCGATCGGCGCTTCGATGGTACAGACCGGACAGAATGTGTGCGAGATGTACGACCAGACCCGTGAAGAGATCGATGCCTTTTCCATGCGTAGCCAGCATAAGCTGGCCAAGGCTTATGATGCCGGCATCTATAAGGACGAGGTTATTCCGGTCGAGGTCGAGGCCCCGGTTTATGATGAAAATAAAATGTGGGTGCCGGAAGAAATCGGCCCGATGGTCATCCTGGACCGCGACGAGGGCTTAAGGCCGGACACGACCATGGAAGGGTTGGCGAAATTGCCGACGGTCAAAGGCATCGTGAGCTATAAACCCGGCCCAATTTTGATTACGCCCGGCAATTCCTGCCCGCGCAATGTTGGCGTGACCGTCCAACTCATCATGTCCGAGGACATGGCTCTCAAGCTGGGAATTGATTTCCTGGCCCGCGTCATCGGCTGGGGCAACGGCGGGGTGAAGCAGCAGATCATGGGCGTCGGTCCCGTGGTGTCCACCAAATTGGCTCTCAAGCACGCCGGCATGGAGATGGGCCAGATAGACCGCATTGAGTTCAACGAGGCTTTTGCCTGCCAGGTTGTCGCCAGCATGCAAGAGCTGGACATGCCCGAGGAGAAGGTGAATGTCAACGGCGGATCCATCGGCATCGGCCATCCCATCTGTGCAACCGGAAACCGGCTGTGGATGACGGTCTGCAAGGAATTGAAGCGCAGCAACAAGCGTTTCGGACTGGCCACGCAGTGCTGCGGTGATGGCGAGGGCATGACCGTTATTTTCGAAAATCCCGACGCTCCAAAATAGCATGACGAAATCCGGCATAGAGGACCTTTATAAGCGTCCTCTATGCCGGAAGTTGCATATCTCTGACGTGTATATCTTGATGATTTCTATTCCAACGCTTTTTCAGAGGCCTTGGAACTGGTTTTAAAACCTCCTGTTGGGCTAAATCTCTTTGCCGAGCTTGGAAGATATTACCCAGAGCGGAAAGTAAGTTGCATAAACATCACTTGCCAACCAAGCGGGAGGAAACGCGCAAAAAAGCTGGACCCTGGATTAAATCATTCCAGGGTGACGGATTATGGGGCCTAGGAACCCCAACAATGTCATTCTGGCATGTTTTAAGCCAGAATCCAGAATTCCCAGAACAACCATAGCACCATGCGAGCCATCTCTCCTAAAATCCAAACCTGCTTTGGTTGAAAAATCAATCATGGAAGGCAACCTATTTAATGACCCCATCAATAATTCTCAAAATATTATTTTATGTTCGATCAGCTAACTTTGTCGGCCCCTCTCGATTCTGATCCCAAATGAAGGCGTTGCAAAGGCTTCCATGGGGTCAGGAAATGTGAGTGGTGACATATTATAAATCATCTTCGGGCTGGCTGGGGGGCCGCCCATCATGAAGCCAAAGCAAGCTTCGGGAAATGAAACCCAAGGGGATTCAATCGATCCCCCTTTCGACTGAGCCAGGATTCAGCGCCGCGCGCCGCGCTGTTCCCGGCTTTGCTTCTTAGGCGTACATCCCGTTCAATCGATCGAGGATTGTTTCCGCCTCGCTCATCATGCGCTCAAGCAGCTCACGACACGTGGGAATATCATCGATCAACCCCGCGCCTTGCCCGGCCGTTATCGAGTTTGTCTCCAGGTTTCCGTGAAGGTAAGCGTCCACGGTGCGATTGCTTTGTGCGTTTGGATCCGGTTGATCCTGACTGGCATAGGCTTCGTCGTATGACAGCGAGCCGCCGAAACGGCGCTTAAAGGCGTCGTTGACCAGCAGCCTGACCGATCCACGGCGTTCCTCGACAAACCCTCGGTTCCCCACATGATCACCGGATTCCAGCGCGGGACTCCCGTGCCGGACAGGCGTGGTGCTTGTATCCGTGGCCTTAAGCAGCGCCTGCTTCACGTTTGGATGAGCCGGGCACTCCTGGGTGGCCATGAAGCGTGTGCCCATGTATATTCCCTCGGCCCCAAGCGCCAAGGCGCCCATGAGTCCTTGAGCGTTGGCGATTCCGCCGCCGGCGATGACTGGAATATCAATGGCCGCCACGGCTTGAGGCACCAGGCAGAGTGTCGTGATTTGATCGAACCCGCTGTGTCCGCCGCCCTCCGTGCCGGAAGTCACCACCGCGTCCACGCCGGCTTTTTCGGCGTTTCGAACGTGCTTGACGGTTGAACAAACGTGAATGACCTTCATCCCGGCTTCTTTGAGGCGCGCGGTATAGACCCGGGGGCTGCCCTGGGAGACAATGGCCACCGGCACCTTCTCCTCGATCCCCACTTCCACGCAGCGGTCACTGTACTGGCGGTCAAGCCCGCCCACGCCAACAACGAAATTCACGGCAAAGGGCCGCTTGGTCAGGGATCGGCACTTCCGGATTTCGGCGCGCAAACGCTCGCCTGTTTCCCGCATATCCGTGGTCACGGTCATTGATCCGGAATTCGGACCGATGGTGCCCAGGCCTCCGGCTTCGGAAACAGCGGCGGCCAAAACGGCGTCCGTGATCCAGGCCATGGAGGCCTGGACGATGGGATGCCGGACCCCCAACAATTTCGTAATTCTTGTTTTCATCGCTCTCCACCTCCAGGTCGATTCTTTCGTCTCGGGCCAGATTCACTTCCATATAAAAAGGTCACTTGCCAACCCAATCAGGACCGGAACCACTTGATGGATTTCAAGGGCAGATGACTCTGTTCAAGTTTTTCAATGGTGAGGTGGGAAAGGTTGTCGGCATCCCCCCGGTGAAAAAGACGCAATGACATTCTGGCCGTGGTTATTTGAGTTTCATAATTTCGTTCCAGTCCGAAGAAGATAATTCTCACCGCCTTGCTTCTCACCAGTTCGATAACTTGCTGGAGATCCACTTCATTGGGGACTTGTATCTCAAGATCTCTATAAACATCTTTTGCATAGTATCTTTCAAGCCTTCGTAGCAATACCAGTGAAAAGAGGGCGAGCACAGTCGTGGCTATGGCTACCACATACTGTCCCGCTCCCGAAGCCATGCCGATAGCGGCCGCGACCCATAGACATGCCGCCGTGGTCAAGCCGCGGACGCTAAACCCTTCTCTTATAATGACGCCAGCGCCGAGAAAACCAATCCCGGTAACGACCTGGGCCGCGATCCTCCCCGGGTCTGTGACTTTGGTAAAGTCGAGTCCCGCGATGACGCCGAAGGTGGCGATATGGGTGGACAGAATCATGAACAAGGCCGCCCCGGCGCTCACCAGCAGGTGGGTTCGCAAACCTGCTCCTCGCCCGTGGATGTCTCGCTCCAAACCGAGAATCGCACCGAAAATAGCCGCGGCAAAAATACGAATGATAAGATTCCATGGTTCTTCAAGAAAAATAAAAGTCATTTCTCTTTGTCCTCACGCTGAGAGCAGACACAGAATTCTGATGCTTTTTGATCTGGAGCGCATCCCTGCTGGGAGCCGCACATTATTCTTGGTTTGGATTCGGCCTTCCTGCGCCATGTAATGCTCGATCCCAACAACATCGCTCCACCCGCTCTTCGACCCGCTGGGCAATATCTATTTATCCTCGTTTGTTCGGGATGTTCCCTTGGTCGCAGGCATGGCCCCTGCCTTGAGACAACCTGAAATATCGGCAAAACAAGCCTCTCGGCGGCATTTATTGATGGGGTCATTAAATAGGTTGCATTATCGTATTGATTTTTCAGCCAAGGCGGTCCGCCTTGCGGGAGCGATCCTTTTCATGGCGGAAGGATACCCCAGGGATTCTGGATTCTGGCTTAATACATGCCAGAATGACGTTGTTGGGTTGCCGGTGTTCCATAAACCGTCACCCTGGAATGATTTAATCCAGGGTCCAGCTTCTTCGTGCGTTCCCTTCCGCTTGGTTGTCAAGTGATGTTTATGCAACTCACTTTCCGCTCTGAGTAATATCTGCAATTTTCTGATTGACAGGGGGTTAAGGGGAGGTGAAGCAAGGTCATCAACCTCGGCAATGTTCCGAACCCGTGTAGCCCGCGGTCTTCAGAAGGATAGACGAAGGCGACGCGGCCTAAACGATCCTGGCTTCAGTTGCGGAATCGAAAAACGCGGCAAAGTTCATATCCGCATAAAAATCTAGGGAGTCGCCGTAGCTAATGGTTGAACGGGGATCGATACGGGCAATGAACCGCTGGTTCCGCGCTTCCAGGTGAATCAACTGCTCCGAACCCAGCGGTTCCACCAAACGAACAAAAGCCATAAAGGATGATTTCCCTTGTTCACCACCGTTCCCGGCGGAGTTACTGATATGTTCCGGCCTCAAACCCAAACATACCTCCTGATTCACATAAGATCGTAAAGGCGTTTCCTTTTCCGCCGGAACAGCCAAGGCCATGTCTCCGCTCGTTGCGATCAGTTTCCCCCCGTCTTCCTTTATAACAAACGGCATTAAATTCATGGCCGGCGAGCCGATGAACCCGGCTACAAATTTATTGGCGGGATTGTTGTATATCTCTTTGGGCGAACCGTTCTGCTGAATCACGCCGTCTTTCATGATGATGATCCGCGTGCCCATGGTCATGGCTTCCAACTGGTCGTGGGTCACGTAGATCGAGGTGTTGTTGAGTCGCTGGTGAATATCAAGGATTTCGGCCCGCATGGAAACCCGCAGCTTGGCGTCCAGGTTGGACAGGGGTTCATCGAACAGGAATACCTTGGGCTGCCTGACGATGGCTCTGCCCAGGGCGACGCGCTGCTTCTGTCCTCCAGAGAGCTGATTGGGCAGCCGATTTAAAAAATCGCCGATCCCCAGCAGGTCAGCCGTTTTTTTCACGATTTCTTTTATTTGAGCCTTGGGGATTCTTCGGAGCTTCAAGGCAAAGGCCAGGTTGCTGTAAACATTCATGTGGGGATAGAGCGCGTAGTTCTGAAAGACCATGGCAATATCCCGCTTCTTTGGTCGCACGTGCGTTACCTCGGCGTCTTCAATAAAAATCCGCCCCGAGGTCACCGTCTCCAAACCGGCCACCATGCGTAGCAAGGTGGTTTTCCCGCAGCCGGACGGTCCCACCAGCACGATAAACTCACCATCCTGGATCTCCAGGGAAAAATCCTTGACCGCTTCGACTTTCCCAAATTTCTTGGTTACTTTATCTATCTTGACCCGAGCCATGGTAACTCCCGCATCTTTATGAATACTCCAGCCAATTGCTTTTTTCCGTAATGGTCTAAAAATATTTTCCTATTTCCCGCCGCCGAAGGCAATGCCCTGACGGAAGTACTTCTGGTTGAGCAAAACGAATACAATGACCGGCGCCATGGCCAGCAAAGCCGCGGCCGCCAAGGGACCGAAATCGAGCTGGTTGTCCGCCAAGAATCCATAAACAAACACCGGCAGCGTCTTGGTCTCATACCCGGACAAAACCAGTGGGAAGAGAAAAATATTCCAGCAGAACATAAAGCCCAGCGTCGAGATGGTAATGATTCCCCCTTTCACCAGGGGAACCACGATCCTGATAAAGGTCCCCATGTGCGAACATCCGTCGAGCCAGGCGGCTTCTTCCACCTCGACCGGTACATCCTCGAAGAATCCCAGCATCAACCACACCGTGAACGGAATCATAAAGGTCAAATTGGACAATACCAGCCCGAAATACGTGTCATACAGGCCCAGCTTTTTAAAGATGATGTACCAGGGTAAAAGCAGACAGATCCATGGCGCCATTTGTAAAAATAAAACCAGGAACATCATCCAGTTCTGCCGATTGCGGGCAATGACGTAGGCCGCCGGCAGGGAGATGATCAAATTGGCGACTAGGGTCAACAAGACCACCACCGTCGAATTCAGCAAACACCTGAAAAACTGTCCTTGTTCAAACACCTGCCGGAAATTGTCCAGGGTCGGTGTCGCCAGCAAATCCGGCGGGACGGCTCCAGCGGTGATGGGACTCTGCAATGAGGTGTAGATCACCCAAAGAAAAGGAAAGAAGAACACCCCCACGATGAAAAGCAAAATGGCGTAAAACAACAGCCGGCTGATGGTTCGTATCGTTTGATATTGGCGCATTCAGTAGCTCCAGCTTCTCTGCCGGAAACGGAACAGGCCGAAGGAGATGAGCAGAATGATCAGCATCAAAAAGGATCCCAGGGCGGATGCATATCCGATATTCATCGCTCCAAAGGCCTGGTTGTAGATCATGATATTCAGCGTTTCGGACGCGCGATCGGGCCCCCCGCCGGATAGCACGAATATCTTGTCAAAGACCTTGAGACCGTGAACCAGCCGCATCAACAACAGCAGGAAAATATAAGGCTGCAGCAGTGGCAGGGTGATGCGGGTGAACATCTGCATCCGAGAGGCCCCGTCCACGGTCGCCGCTTCAAAAGGTTCCTTGGGCAGGCTTTTCAACCCGGCCAGGAACACCAGCATGGTCATGGGCGTCCAGTGCCAAATCTCCACCATGATAATAGAGGGTAAAACCGTGGCGGCGTCAGCGGTCCACAACGACTTGGGGAAACCAAAAAACGACAGGTAATAATTCAATTGTCCCATCATCGGGTTCATGAGCATGGACCATACCAGCGACATGGCCACCGGGGTGGCGATGATGGGAAACATCAGAAACATGCGGAACGTGGCCTCGCCCTTGAACTGCCGGTTCAAGAAAAGGGCCAACCCCAGGCCCAATATCATCTGGCCCAGGGTTGAGCCCACGGCAAAATAGAGCGTGATCCAAATAGAGCGCCAGAAGTGGTGATCCTCAAAAAAGGCCCTGGCGTAATTGGCCAGTCCCACAAATTCAATGGTCCCTCCCGATGAAAGCACTTCGTTGGTGAAACTGGTGGCTATCAGTTTGAACAGCGGATAGGCGAACAGCCCCAGCATCACCAGCACGGCCGGAACGGAAAACAACCAGCGGATCTGGCTGTCCGCGTATTCCAGTGTTCGTTGGACCAACGATGTGTCGTTCATGCCGATCTGCCTATTCTGTCAGCCGCTCTATCTCTTTGACAGCCTCGTCGGCCGCCTGTTGCACGTTGCCGCCCTCGTACGCGGTGTAAAGAACACGCTGCAATATCGGTCGGGCTTCAGTAAATTTGGCGATCGGGATTTCAAAGCCGATACGCCCGTTTTGGAGAGCCTCGACCTGCAGTTTCGACAGTTGCGGCAGTTTATCGGCGGCTTTCCATTTCGGATCTTCCCAGCTCGACAGGCGTGTCGCTGGCAGGCCGGCCATTTGATAATCCAACACCTGCTCTTTCATGTTGAGGTATTGTACCAGGAGCCAGGCCGCCTCCTTTTTCTCTGAAAACACGCTGATATGATTCATATTCAGCGGTAGCATGGCCTGATACGCCCCTGTTTTTCCCGGAGGAATCATGGCATAACCCATATTCCCGGCGACCTTGGACTGTTTCGGGTTTTCAAAAACGAGGTTCGCAAAAATCGAAACCTCCGACGTCATGGCGGCTTTTCCCTGGGCCATGGCCCCGACTACCTCTTTCCAGCCAATGGTGGCAGCTCCCGGAGGCCCGTATTCCCGAGCCATTTTCCCGTAAAACTCAATGGCTTCCACTGCATTCGGCGTGTTAAAACATGGCTTCCCGTTTTTATCCAGCCAACTGGCGTCGTTGGTGTAAAGAAATGTTGCGAAGGGCGCCGTGTTCTCCTGGTCCATGCGGACTATCCAGGCAAACTGTCCCTCCGGCAGGTTCTTTTTCAGCGTCTTGGCGGCCGCCTCCAGCTCAGCCCAATTGGTGGGAACCTTGATGCCGTATTTTTCAAACAGGTCCTTGCGATACATGAGCAACTGAGGATTGCTGCTACCAGCTATCCCGATCAACCGCCCATTGATAATCGGATTGGTGCGTGGAACAAAATCCGCGAAATCAAAATCGGGACTCGTCAACTCCGGATTTTTAACATACTTATCCAGCGGTTCCAGCCAGCCAGCCTTTTCATACTGATAGGCCGTTTTCATCATGCCGGCGAAAACATCCAGGTCTTTGTTCTTCGCCCCCAACTCCATGACCAGTTTTCGACGCATGGGAGCCGATGCGTAATACTCGGCCTTGACCGTGATCCCGGTCAGTTTCTCGAACTCCGCGACATGCGCCACGGTGATTTTTGAAAATGCGGATTTGCCCAGCAGCGCGCGGATCGTCGTCCCCTCGTATTTGCGCCAGTTAAAATCGGCGCCAAATGACAAACCAGCGGTCAACACCAGCAACAAGCCAGTCAGGAGCAATTGCCGTAAAACAAACCTGCTTCCTTTCTTCATCTTTTCCTCCTCGTTTTGGGGTGGTTAAAATTGGGGCTAGGCAGTCCCTTGGTTTGAAAAGCCAAGCGTTCTTTCCAACCGAAGCTCGCCAGCACCACCATAATCAATCGAAAACACCGCCACAATCGACGATCGGGTTGGACATGCCCGGATCGGGATCGTTTATTACAACTGGTTTTAAAACCTCATGAAAATCATTTCAGGGCCTTCATCGGGAATCAAAATCGAGAAGGGCCGACAAGGTTAACGGATCGAATATAAAAGAATATTTTGAGAATTGTCTTCCGGGCTCGACAAAGAGATTAAGCCCAAAAGCAGGTTTTGAAACCAGTTCTAGGTGATACAACGGCCGGGGAAGAAGATATCTGAAAATAATTAAAAACATCCCTAAGAGACGATTCTCATCAATTTACTTGAAAATCTTACCTTTTTTCAATTTTAATCATAGTAATTCATCGATTTTCCCGAGTCAACCCGAATTTCTCCTGTCAGCCGCGACCCGGCGCCGGCCGATAGGGATGGCGAAGCGGGAATACAAAGGCGGCAGGCACCCAGCGGCAACGACTGTGACCTGTCCGGTTATTGAGCCACATTGGCAGGTGCAGTGAAATCAGGGGCAGGGGCAAAAGGAATCATCCCAGTCCCACCGGGGTACCCCCTGGAGGGTCTCCGGCGTTGGGTTCTGTGGGCCGGAGATCTAGGCGGTCTCAAGGTGTTGTATTGGATGCGCCAACGTCCGATCAGCCCCCGTGCCTGCCTAGGGGTGTGGAACATCTCCAAGTTTAAAAGCTCGTCCCCGAGTCTCCCGTTGGAGGTGTGGACCCCGAGAGCCAAGAGCCGACCCCGGACCGGAAAACCGCCTTCGACCTGAACGTCCAGGCGCTGAACGCCCGTGAAATGGGCGAAAAGTGGCGCTAGGAGGTCTGGAATAAAAAATTCGCGGTCTTGCCGCGTCATTCCGGGTTATATTGTCCTTTACTGATGGGCACTGATGGCTTTATCTTATTAAGATAACGATACAACATGTACCAACAACGAAGTCTGAAAAGATCGCGGGAGGGCGAACCATGACGGAAGGAACGGAACGGCAACCGGTAGTGGACATGAAAAACGGAAAAATCGTTCGGATCGGCCTGGTGGTGGCGGATGCGACCAAGACCGCGAAACGGTACTCCGATATTTTCGGTGTCGGTCCCTGGCTGTTTCACGACCTGACCGTGACCGATGTGAATCTTCACGGCCAGCCCCTCGGGGATGTGGATGCGGGTGTCAGGATGGCCGAGGCCAATCTGGCGGGCCTTGAAATCGAGCTGATCCAGCCCTTGTATGGTCCCGGCGCCCACATGGAGTTTTTCCACAAACATGGCGAGGGCATCCATCACGTCAGCTTTGGAATGCTGGAAGATCACGACGCCGTGGTCGCCGGCTTGCGGAGCAAGGGGATTGGCCTGGAGATGCAGGGGACCTTTGGCGGCGCTGTCACGTTCAGCTACCTGGACGCGGTCCAGGAGCTGGGCACGGTTTTCGAGATCGTGACGCCGCCGTCTCCCGGCGGTTCATCCGAGCTTACCCCGTGGGGCGTCTATGCGCCACCGGCTCCGTCGCTGTGGAAAATGGAGGGCAAGCGCATCAACCAGATCGGTTTCGTGGTGGACGATGCCGAGGGCATGTCCAAGCGCTATGAGGAACTCTTCGGTATCGGGCCCTGGACGACCATGACCACCGCCATGCGCCCGCAGCCCGCTTTCGATCCAACCAAGCCGATCGTTCCCTCCAAAGCGGTGCTGCACGGCATCCCCATGATCTGGATGGATTTGCAGCTGAAGATTTCCATCGCTTACTGTGGAGACATGCAGCTCGAACTGATCGAGCCGTTAAGGGCGCCGAGCACCCATTGGGATTTCCTGAAGATGCATGGCAACGGCGTACATCACCTCAGTTTCGGTGCGGTCGATGACCACGATCAATGCGTCACCGCCCTGCAACAGCAGGGAATCGCTATCGACATGGCGGGGCCGGCCGGCCCCAAGTCCCGCTTTACCTACATGGCCACCCAGAAAGACTTGGGGACCATCTACGAACTTGTACATCGACCAGGCCCCGGACCGGAAGGTCAGAAATAACCGCAGCGTCCGTGAGATTCGCGCCTCTAACGCGGCCCTGGCCATCGGTGGCGGCCCGGGCGCGTCCCCACGCTTGACCGCGTGAAAAGCAAGGGGCTACAATGGCTTGACACAAGGAGTAATGAAATGACCATCGAAGAGGGCTACCGAGAAAGGTACAAATCCGGTAGTACGCCGTGGGACGTGGGCAAGCCGGATTTCAACCTCATTGAAGTCGTGACCCAGGGACCGATTTCGAGCTGCAAAGCCTTGGACATCGGTTGCGGGACCGGCGACAACTCCATATGGCTCGCCCAGAACGGCTTTGAGGTTATTGGAACGGATACGTCGGACGTTGCTCTGGGCAAGGCCAAGGAAAAAGCCGCCGAGGCCGGGGTTGTCTGCGATTTTCGGCTGGTGGATTTCCTTCAGAGCGAGATTGACGGTGCGCCTTTTGGTTTTGCCTTTGACAGGGGCTGCTTTCATTCCTTCGGTTCGGAGAGCGATCGGAGCTGGTTTGCCCAAAATGTCGCCGCTCACCTCGAGGACGCCGGCCTGTGGCTCACGATCGTGGGCAACGCGGACGAGCATCGTCCTGGTCCGCCTCGACGGTCCGCGACGGACATTGTCTTGGCGGTTGAGCCTCACTTCGAGGTGCTCTCCCTGATAACCAGCCAATTCGGGTCCAACAGCCCGACACCGCCCCGGGCTTGGCGGTGTTTGATGCGGAAACGGCCTGCCGCCTAGGCTGTCATCAACCCTTGTTCCTTGATACGAAGGGTCGCTCAGACCAGTCCTTCACGCCCGACCAACAGCTTACAGAGGAAGCACATTGATTTATCTGCTCGCAACGATCGCCAGTATTTTGGTAGCCGCCGGATTCGCCTATCTGGAGATAAGATACAAAATGAGGCCGGCCAGGCTTCGAGATTTTGACGCCATCAAAAATGGAAACTGGAGCACCAGCCGGCGGGGTGAGGGAAACCGGGAGGCGCGTAGGATACACCGGGCCAGGATAGCCAAGCACACCGGGTTCGGCATGGACCGCAGCGAAGCCATTTACTGGGGAACGAGCGTGGATTCCTCGGGCCGGCCGTTGGATTGCGGGTCCGACTATGTCATCCACGGCAGCGACCCGGATACGCGCTGGTGGTGCCTGTCCGTGTACAAGGATCTCTTTTTCATACCCAACGAACAGGATCGGTATTCCTATTCGAAAACCGATGTGCAGCGGGAAGCGGACAATTCCTGGACCATCCGCGTGTCCGCCAAGGAAAAGCCCGGCGACTGGATACCGCTGGGTGAAGCGGCCGGCGGATTCACGCTTTCCTTTCGCTGCTACAATCCCGGGGCCAGCATGATCGAGCACGGAGAGACCATTGAGCTTCCCCGCGTGATCCGGGAGGACCGGCCATGAATATCGTGCTGTTGATCATCGTCTGGCTGGTTTTGACCGTGGTCCTGGAGCGGGTGTTTTATATCGCCGGAATTTCGGGATACACCTACTATCTGACCGACCGCAGGCTCAAGGGTTTCCCCACCTACAAGGACGGGAAAAACACTTTCTGGCATAGCCCGCTGCTTACGTCCGCCTCCAGACTGGTGCCGGCGCCCACGCCGCACGCCTTGAATTCCGCGTGCATCTACGACGTGCGGAAGCACCCCATCCGCCTGAAAGCCAGTGTGCCACACGGCGTGTACTGGTCGGTCACCTTTTTCGCGCGCAATCAAGCCTGCTATTTCACGCTGAACGATATCGAGGCCCAGGAAAAGTACGGGGACGAAGTGGAGATCGTGCTGGCCGGGTCCCAGTCCGGGTACCGGCCTCAGGGCCGGGAAATCTTTGTGCAAGCGCCTGGGTTGAGCCGGGTGGGGCTGATCCTGATCCGGACCGTAGTCATGGACCCGGCGGACAAGGACAATATCGCCCGGGTCGTCGAAGTCCAACGCCAGGCCGTGATAGAACCGATAGAAAATTGATCCCTCGGTCCTAGGCCGGCCGGAACATGGGTTACGATCAAAGCCCAGGTTTCGTCACCTAACGGCTGAAGGCAACCATGCTTCTTGGAGAAAGAAAAGTGACACGGAGAAAGTTCTTTAAGATCACCGCGCTTGGCACAGTGGGCGCCATGGCTTTTGCCATGGATTCTCCTTCAATGTCCGCTGCCTCGCCAGCGGGAGAAAACAAAACCGCGTACCTGAAACAGTTCGTCAAGGTCCCGGTCATTAACAGCCACGTCCATATTCTTCCAAGGCTGCGATATGACACCGCTGGGTTGATAGCAGAAATGGATCGCACAGGACAGGACGTTGCTGTGTTCCAACTGATGGACAAGGTGCCGAGGGCCAACAGGACCGTGCTTGAATACCTGAAGGACGGTAAATCCTATTGCGCTGAAGCCCCCGGAAGGTTGATTCCGTTCATGGGAATTCATCCCGGCAATCCAGAGGCGCTTCAGCTTGCCGAGGCCGCTGTTCAGGATTACGGCATTGTGGGTTTCGGGGAAATGATCTTTTCCCTGTGGGCCAGGAACAGGATTGGAAAAGCCTATGGCCTGGACCGAGAGATTTTGCCAAGCGATAAAAAATACTGCTGGCCCTTTTTCAAGAAATTGCAGGACCTGGGCGCGGTGGCCGTGATCGACGCAACGCAGCTCGATGGAGGAGACGGCGTATGCTACAGCAGCGCGGATCACTTCGAGGAGATCGCCAAGGCTTTCCCCGGGCTGAATTTTGTCATCGCCGCCGCGTGTATTACTTCGGACCTGACCGGTGAAAACACTGAAAAGTGCATACAGCTCTGTCAGTCTTACGATAATGTGTACCTCGACGTGCACGACTGGCAGGTCGTCGAGGATCCAACCGGAAGATTCGCGGTGCATGGGTTCCAAAAAAGAGGCGGGATCAAATACTTCTACAGCTTTTTGCGACGCTTGTTTGATCATGAAAAATCAAGATCGAAAATATTGTTCGGCTCTGACTGGCCGCTGGCCAATCTCACCATTGGCATGAATGAGCTTGAGTGGCTGCAAATCATCATGGAGAATGCAAAAAAGAGCGGCTATCCTTTTTCCACGGAAGAATGGGAGATGTTCTTCGGGCTGAACGCGCTTGGTTTTTTAAGAAAGAGCAAATACTTCGATGAAACCAAGTTTGCCCTGGCCAAGAGCTGAAAATACCCCGCGAGCGCCTTCCCCTCTGCTTGCAGCGGGGTGAGCGAGCGACATCTGAAGAGCCCCGCGGCATGCTGCGGGTTTTTTTGCCTTGCCTCCGGGCTTCGAAGTATGAAGAAGTGCATGGCCTTTTCCGGTCCATCATAAATTGTTTGATGTAACTATACGGTTGTGTGGTATAACCGTGCATCATGATTTTTCTGGCCGACAACCTCTCCTTGCGAGTCAGGTGCGGGACCACGCTAACCGAAATCGAAGCGGCGATGGACGATTCATCATGAGGAGAGGCCATATTCGGTAACGACAACGGAAAAGGAGGAAGTCATGGCTTTTGAGTTTATCGAGGTCGAGAAAAAGGGTCACTTGACCAAAGTCACCATCAATCGCCCGGATCGAATGAACGCCCTTCACCCGCCCGCCTCAAAGGAATTGGATCAGGCCTTTGACGAGTTCGCCGCGGACCCGAACGCCTGGGTGGCCATCATCACCGGCGCCGGCGAACGGTCGCTTTGCGCGGGCAACGACCTCAAATGGCAGGCCGAACATGGCATCGAGGCCTTGATCAAGGGCATGGCCGAAGTCAAGGGAGGCTTCGCCGGTTTGACCTCCCGTTTCGATCTGTTCAAGCCCGTCATCTGCGCGGTGAACGGACATGCCCTGGGAGGCGGACTGGAAATCGCCCTTTCCTGCGATATCATTGTCGCCTCCGAACATGCTCAATTCGGTCTGCCGGAACCTAGGGTCGGTTTGATTGCCGCGGCCGGCGGGGTCTTGAAACTCCCCGGCCGTCTGCCCTGGCACGTGGCCATGGGACTGATGCTCACCGCGGGTCGCATGTCCGCCCAGGATGCCTTGCGGTGGGGCCTGATCAATGAGGTGGTGCCGCACGCTGACCTGATGTCCACGGCGGAACGTTGGGCCGAAAGGATCATGGAATGCGCGCCGCTCGCTGTTCGGGCCACCAAAGAAGGGGCCTTGCTGAGCCGTGAAAAGCCTTTGAGCGAAACCTCCAAGGGCTTTCCCGGATTGGCCAAGGTGTTTTCCTCCAAAGACGCCATGGAAGGCGCCATGGCTTTTGCCACCAAAAGAAAGCCCGAGTGGAAGGGGGAGTAAGCCCCTTCTATCGACCTGGCAAGGTCCACCGGTCCAACAAGGAAAGGACCTTTCTCGCGGCCCGCGAGGAATGGTCCTTTTCCTGTCTCCGCCCATGGGCAGGGCGAGCCTCGGGGGGGGCGGACGGGAGGGATTCTGATTGACGGAAGGGGCTTGGTGGATTATTATGCTTAAAATGGCCAATTTGACCGATTTTGCATGTACTTGGCGAAAAATCGCCATTCCGAAGGGGTAACGAACCCTTAGGGCGCCTGAGCAACCAATGAAAATAAAAAAGCGGCGTCAAGGGGTTGGAACCGGGCAAATCGCGGCCCGCGCCGCCTCGCGCCGGTTCGGATCCAGGCCCGCTGGAGATTGATTCATGGGGATTTTTCACTGCCCTTTTGGCTGTCCGCATTACGAAGCCGAAGGGTGTATCGATTGCGGCCTGTGCGTGGCCACGACCAATGAAGAAATGGTCGAGGCCTCGAAAAAGGTACGGGCCTATTTAAAGGAGCATGCCAAGCAGGGAGGTCCGATCCAGAAGATCGCGGTCTGCGGCAAGGGCGGCGTGGGCAAAAGCACGACGGTCACGCTCATGGCCAAGGCCCTGGCCAGTTTGGGCTATACCGTGCTGGTGCTCGATACGGACGAATCCAACCCGGGCCTCTATCGGTCCTTGGGTTTCGAACAGATGCCCAAACCGCTCTTGTCGCTCATGAGCCGTTTTTCCTACACCGGAGAAGCGGAAGACGACACCCACTGGATCATGTTGCCCGAGATCAAGATCACGGACATCCCGCCGGACTTTATCCCGGCTGAGGACAACATCAGGTTTTTGATGGTGGGCAAGATCGACAATCCTTTTCAGGGGTGCGCCTGCTCCATGGCCGACGTGACTCGGGGGTTGGTGGCCCGGTTGGCGCTGGGCGAAAACGAAATTTTTCTGATCGATATGGAGGCCGGGGTCGAGAGTTTCGGCCGGGGCGTGGAAAGAAGCGTCGATCTAGTGCTGTCGATCACCGAACCGTCCTTCGAATCCATGGCCCTGGCGGAGAAGATCGTTTACATGGCCGAAGGCATGGGCATCGATCGGGTGGGGGCCTTGCTGAACAAGGTTCCGTCTGAAACGATCAAGGAAAAAATGATCGCCGAACTCGAGAAAAGGAATGTTAAGACCTTGGGCACGATTCATTTCGATCAGGCGGTGCAGGATGCCGGGTTTGACGGCCGGCCGCCGGTCAATACCAACGCCGGGGAGGAGGTTAAGGAGATCGCGCAATTGCTGATCAACATCGTCCAACAGGCCTCTGGGTGACGATGGATAAGCTGATGACTGTCCCAGGGTCATGGGTAATCTTAACTTGAAGGAGGGAGAGGAGACATGATGGCCGAAGATGCATATCAGGTATTGATGGCAAATTTAAAATACCCGGATTCCAAGCGGCTCCGGGCCGTATTGGAAAATCTGCTCACGCCCCAACAGGCCCAGATCGCGGCCTCCCTGCCGGGCACGGCCGAGGAAGTCGCCCGGAAGACCGGGATCGACGCGGAGACCGTGGCCAAGGAACTGGACAGCCTTTTCTACGCCGGCGCGGTCTTTCCCAAGGGCGATTTCTTGCACCGGGAATATTACCGCTTTGCCCGGGCGATCACCCAGCTTCATGACGCCAGCCAGGCTGCCAAGGGCCGGGACCCGGTCAAGGACCGTAAGTTCTACGAGCTGTGGCATGATTTTGTCATGAACGAATGGTATCCGGACGTGGGAAAATTGTACGCCCAGGCCGAGCGGCCCCGCGCGCGCATCATCCCCGCCTACCAGGCCATTAAAGACAACCCGGATATGCTGCCCAGCGAGGACTTCCGCGAGTTGCTCAAGGCGCAGGACCGCATCGCCGTGGTGCCCTGCTCCTGCAGGTACCGCACCACCGCGGTGGACGAGCATTGCTCCCACACCGCCGAGGAAGACCTGTGGCACTGTTTGCAGTTCAACCGCGGGGCCGATTACGCCATGGCCCGGGAAGCCGGCAAGGAATTGAACCTGGACGAGGCCCTGGAACTGCTGGACACCATAGAAAAAGACGGGCTCCTACACATCTGGATGAACAACGCCTCCCTGACCGGCCTGAACGTCGGCTGCCAATGCTGCCGGGACTGCTGCATGACCTCCGTGCCCATGGACATCGTGGACGCGCCCCTGAACAAGGTTTGGGAAAAGAGCCGCTATGTCGCCGTGGTGGATGAAAAGACGTGTATCGGCTGCCAGACCTGCGTGGACCGCTGCCATTTCGACGCCATTGAAATGGTCAAGCCTGAGGGCGCGAAGAGGTCGAAAAAACTGAAGGCCAGAGTGGATCCGGGCGCCTGTTATGGCTGCGGCGCGTGCGTGCTCGGTTGCGATCAGGTCAATGCCCTGTCCATGAAGCTCGTTCGCCCGCCGGACCATATCCCGGCCGCGGCGGCGAGATAGGGGCAGCCCTGAACTTTTCGTATCCAGGCGTACTTACAAAAAAACAAGGACCAGACCCGGATCAGCGGGTCTGGTCCTAAATTTTTCATGAACCGTTCGGGCTCCGGAAAACACGCCGCCTGTCAGCACGGTCCGATGTAGAAAGGGCTTATTTTTCGCTGCTTTTCAGGCAATCCTCCCGCCAGAGGCAGGAGGTTTCGTTGCAATGCAGTATGCGCTCGGTGGCGAAACATTCGATGTTGTTTTCGGTGCGCTGAATACTCCTGATCACGGCGGTTCGATTCATGCGGTAGGTGTTGATGTTCATGCCCTTGGCCATGGCTCGAATTTGGTTGAAATTCATGCGCCTTCTCCTAAAATTTCCCCTCGTTTATCGGCCCCGATTTTTCGAGCCGCCATGGATGATGGTGTTGCACTTGTGCCGCGTTTTCTTCTTGAAAAATGTTATCCCACACCCGTGCCTTCGTCAACCGGAAATTGACCGTATCCGCATGTCGTTTTGATGCGACGGGAAAGCCTGTTTGGCGGCTCTATAGCACCCAGCCCGGGCGGTCCTTGACCCAGTCGCTCAGGGTTTCCCTCAGCCAGCCTTCAAGACCCGGGACCATGTAGAACTTTGGATATAGAAGATCGTCGTCCGCCGCGATCACGCCTTGCTCGACCGCTGTACGGGCCAGGCGTGTGTAGGGATAGATGCGGATGCCCAAGGTACATTTCAGGCTGTCCAGTTTCAGGGAATCGGAAAAAACCAGGCTTTCCCTGACCGTCTCCCTGGTTTCGCCCGGCCCGCCCAGCATCAGAAAACCCATGCGGGTGACGCCCTGCTCGCCGAACGCTTCCGAAACCCGGCGGACATCGGCGGCGCTGAATCTTTTGCCCAGGTTCTTGAGCATCGAATCAGACCCGCTTTCGCTGCCCAGACTGACGCCCCGGCACCCGGCCCGGGCCATCTTGGCGATCAGCTTTTCGTTCATCCGCGAGGGATAGATGATGGCCAGCCATTGGATTTTCAAGCCGGCCGCCACGATCCGGTCGCAAATCCCTTCCACGTAGGAGGGCGGCAGGTTGAAGGTGTTGTCCACGAATTGAAAGTGGCGAAAACCTCGTTCGACGAATCGGGCCAGGGATTCCACCACGCGCTCAGGCGCGTGTTTTCTCAGAAGCCGGCCCTCGATGGTCGAGGTCGAGCAATAGCTGCAGCCCATGGGGCAGCCGCGCCGCGTCTGGACGGGAATCCACAGACGGAGGTCCTTGGCCTCGGCCGGTATCCAGGGCAGGTCTTCGGGAAGCGGGAGGGGATCATGGTTCAGATCGCCCGAGTTGTCGGACCTGCCGCAAAGGCCGCGGCCCGGAAGGTACAGGCCCGGTACTTCGGTCAGATCGCTCCCGGACGCGATGCCTCGAAGCAGCGCGACAAAGGCGGTTTCGCCATCCCCCTGGACGCCCATGTCCGCTTCGAGAAAATTCAGGGCCGCCTGGGGATAGATGCTGTAGCCGGCCCCGCCCAGGACCCGAGGCGCAGGCGAAAGCTCCCGGCAAAGGTCCAGGACTTTTTTCGCCGCGGGCAGCAGAAAGCGCGTGTCCCGCATGGACTGGTCGTCGATGTTCCGGACCGAGACGCCGATGACCTCTGGGTCGAGTTGGGCGATTTCGCTTTCGAGCCGGGATCGGGTGTCTTGGTCGTCCATGAGGTTGAGCAGACCGACCTCATGCCCGGCCCGGCGGGCGGCGGCGGCCACCAGCGCGGCGCCCAGGGGCAGGACCGGCGCGGAAATCTGTTCCGTGTTGGCGGAAATAACGAGAACTCTCAAGTTTACATGTCTCCTGTGGGCCTGCGTTTTCGGCCGCTTCCGGATGCGCGCTCCTGGAAGAAAAAGCTATCCGAGCTTGTCCATTTGCCTCAATTCGTCCGCCAGGTCGGACAGGCCCAGTTCGGCCAGTGCGGCGTCCGTCTGCCGGCCGGTCTCCGGGTCCCAGCCCCGCAGTTCGTAAAACTGCCGCCGCATCTCCTGGTAGGCGGTCCGGTCCAGGGTCTTGCCCTTGAGGCAGACGGCCTCGTCGCCCGGGCCGGGCACGAGCACCGTGGGGTTCATGAACACGTACTGCACCGGATCGGTGAAATTGAATTCGGCCGGCATGTCGTCTTCGATTGGCCGCCAGCCCTCCCGGAGCAGCACGGCCCGCTGCTGGTGGTTGGACAGATCCACCTTGAGAATCTTGCCGCACCAGCCGTACACCGGAGACGCCATTTCTTTCACCTCTAACTTTGTATGTGGTTTTTACGATCCGGCCATTTGCATCAGGACCTTCTCGAAAAAGGCCACCTTTTCGGGCAGCAGGTCCGGGATGGGCAGATGGTACGGGCAGCGCTCCACGCACTCCTCGCAGCTCGTACACTCCTCGATGGCCTCCTTGAACCGCTTCAGCCCCTCGGCCCCGCCGAACATCCGCGCGTTGTTCGGATTCCCTCGGAGATACGCGTCCGACATCATGATGTCCCGGATCGGGATATCCTGCTCGCAGGGCAGGCAGTAGCCGCAGCGGCGGCAGAAGCTCTGGCCCAATTCGGCCGCCTGGGCCATGAGCGTGTCGAACTCGGGCAAGGGCAGAATTTTAAGGTTGGCCCCGGCCTCGGCGTTGGCCCGGATCTCCTCGACCGAACTCGTGCCGGCGATGGCCGCGGCGATGTCGTGCTGGAGAATGAAGGAAAGCGTGTCGGCCACGCGATGGACGAAGCTCCCGCCGGAAAGCGGCTTCATGGCCACCACGCCCACGTCCAGGCTTTTACAGATGCGGAGCACCTGGAGGTGCTTGGCCGACCACTCCACCGGGCTGAAGGGGATGACCAGGGTGTCGAACAACCCGGTGGCCACGGCCTTGGCCGCCGCGTCCAAGTGATGGCTGCTCAGGCCGGTGAAGCGGATGCGGCCGTCGGCCTTGGCCTCCTCAAGCAGCCGGATCGCGCCGTCGTCCTTCAGGGACCGAGCCAGGTCCTCTTCGTCCCGCACGCCGTGTAACTGGTAGATGTCGATGTGGTCGGTCTGAAGGTTTTTCAGACTGGTTTCAAGGTCCTTGGCGGCCTGGTCGTAGTCCCGGCTCTGGATGCGGCTGGTGATGTAAAACGCCTCGCGCCGGCCGGCCAGGGCCGTGCCCAGCATCTCCTCGCTGCGGCCGTAGGACCGGGCCGTGTCCACGTGGTTGATGCCCAGTCGCTGGCCTTCGTCAAGCATGGCCCGGACGGCGTCGCCCCCCCGAACCGCGATGGCTCCAAAGCCGACGACCGAGATTTCGAGACCGGTGCGGCCCAACCTGCGATATTCCATTGGATTCCTCCCCTGTTTGGATAACTGTCTGGTTAGATGTAACATGTTATAAGATAAGGGGCCTTTTCGTCAACGGGGTGGGCGCTGAATTATTCCAGAGCGGTGTTTCTCCATCTTCCCCTTTTTAAAATTTTCCGGTAGGATCGGGCCACTACGCATACGAGGTGAAAAAATGATCGAACCCGGCAAAGACTCCGTGGACATCGGCATGATCGTCAGCGACATCGAACGATCCCGCGAATTTTACGAGGGCCTGCTCGGCCTGGCCTTCCAGGGCACCATGAAGCTGCCTTTCGGCACCATGTACCGCTTCCTGTTCGGCTCCAGCATGGTCAAACTGATCCAGCCCAGCCAGGAGCCGCCGCCGGTCGGAGCCATCGGCCTGGAAAAACAGCTCGGCTTCCGCTACCTCACCTTTTACGTCAAGAACCTGACCGAGCTGTGTGACGAGCTGAAAGACAAAGGCGTGCAGTTTACCGTGCCGGCCCGGGAACTGGCGCCTGGCCGCTGGATCGCCATGGTCAAGGACCCGGACGGGAATATCGTCGAGTTTGTCCAGGCCTCTTAGAAGCCGTTTCAGCACCGCGTCTTGGACCCGACTCAAGGCCTTGAAACGGCTTCAATGGGACTTGAAATCTTTGATAGGATAAAGAAAGAGTGTACCCGATGGTTCCTCTGTCTCGGGTCCTGTTTCGTTCGGGAGGGAGCGGTTCGCTCCGGCAGGTCCCTCGTACCCGCCGGAGTATCGTTCCGCAATCATTTGTTCATCATGGATTCATCGTAAAACCATCATTGTTTATCGGTTGGCTCCCGGCCTTTGGTAGAATAACAAGGAAATTTTTGTGCAAAATATCCTTTCAATTCAGCCGCGAAAATGACTAAAAATCGATGATGGCCGGATAGATGATCTGTTTCAATTGTCCCCGGAAATTGAACGCGTTCGAGGGCATGAACTGGGTCATAAAAATAACGATCAACTCCTGGGCCGGATCGATCCAGAAAATCGTGCTGGCCGCGCCTCCCCAATAATATTCGCCCAGCGAACCCACGGTCTGGTTCTTGATCAGATCGATCATAACGGCAAAACCCAGACCAAAGCCCACGCCTTCGTTGGCCGTTTCGCTGAAGGCGCTGATGCTGAGATTGGTCAAGTCCTGGTTGCCCGGCAGGTGGTTCATGGTCATGTATTCGATCGTTTTCGGGCCCAGCAGACGCACGCCTTCCAGTTCGCCGCCGTTCAGCAGCATCTGGCAGAATCGATAATAATCCGCGGCCGTGGAAACGAGCCCGCCGCCGCCCGAAAAAAAGGCGGTCGGCTTCAAATAATCGCTGGTCATGGGATCGTCCAGCAGGTGCAGTTTTTTCTGTGCGTCCCGGTTGTAATTGGCCGCGAAACGGTCCGCTTTTTCCGGCGGAACATAAAAGCCGGTATCCACCATTTTCAGCGGTTCGAATATATTTTTTCGCAAATATTCGTCAAAGGGAAGGCCTGAAATCACCTCCACCAGATAACCGCAGACATCGGTGGATATGCCGTAGTTCCAGCGGGAGCCCGGCGAAAATTCCAGCGGCAGCCCGGCCACCTTATCGGCCATTTCTTTCAGCGTGCCGCCATGCCGATTTCGCACCTTCAGTTTGTGATAAGCCAATCCCACTTGACTGGGCGCCCGGCCTTCTCCAATCATGTCCGAAGCCAGGCCGGATTTGTGACTCAAAATGTCGCGAATGGTCATGGTCCGTTCAACCGGTTTGGTGACGAAATTCGGATATTCTCCTGACACATAAACTTCCTGATTGCGCCATGATGGGATGTACCTGTGCACATCGTCCCCGAGTTGGAATTGACCTTGTTCGTACAACATCATCAAAGCCACCGTGGCGATGGGCTTGGTCATGGAATAAATGCGGAAGATCGTATCCTCGGCCAAGGGCTTTTGACGCTCCACGTCCATCTGGCCTTGCACGGCTAGGTAGGCCGGACGGCCTCGCCGAGCCACCAGGGTGATCGCCCCGGAGATTTTTTCCGGCGCCAGGTATCGATTTTGGATGTGTTCTTCGATGCGAGCCAACCGTTCGCTGGAGAGGCCGACTTCCTCGGGAATCGCCAATTGCATGATCGTTTTCCTCCCGGATAAAAGCCCATCCACGCCTTCGCGGATGGGCTTCCTTTAAATATTTTTTTGTTACTTGTTTGACGCGTTATGCCTGGCCGGCGGCCTGCCGGGCGACAAAGCCCTGCGTGCCCAATCCCGTGGCCGAAGATGTGCCGGCGATTTGGGCCAGATAGGTTTCTCCCAGCTTCTCGATGTGATCCCGCACGTTGTCAAAATAATTGAAATGAATCTGCTCTTCGTCGATGATGGTTTCGAAAAGTTTGACGCTGATACTGTCGCCGTTTTCTCGACAAACCAGCAGAAATTGGTTGTAAGCGTCGATGGTGTCGTCTTCGAGTTTGGAGTCAAAAGAAAAGATGGTTTGCACGTCCTGGCCCTTGGTCGATTTGGCCGCGGGTTCGACGGTCGGTTCGCCGTTGATTTCTTTAATTCGTTCGGCAAACATCTCGGCGTGACGCATTTCGTCGATGGCGATGAGTTTGATCTTGGCCGCCATGTCGCCGTAATCCATGTCGTCCAGATTGTAATGCTGGTTCATGTATTGGGTGATGGCCATGAGTTCCATGGCCCGCGCTTTGTTTAAGACTTCGATCACTTTTGCCTTGCGTTGTTCTTTGGCGCTTTTGGCCATTGTCATCCTCCTTTTCTCAATGGACCCTCAATGTATTTCCCGGTTCCGCCTTTATCGATTTCAAGCTTTCATGCGGCACTTTAAAAAGGACTGGGCATGCCCTGCAGTCCCTTGAGGTACTTGATTTCGCCCAGGTGCCACCAGCCGTGGGCGATCATGAAATTCCGGATCATCATGCCCACCGTGAAGTTGGGCCGTTCCGGGGTGGGAGCGAAGTCCAGCTTTAGATCGTCTAGGGTTTTCAGGTATTCATCCGTGTTTTTATGCACGGCTTCGGCATAGGCCATGACTTGAGCCAGGGGAAGCGCCCCGGCCTTTTCGATCTCTTCCGGCGGATGGCCTTTGGGCGGAGCAGGCATCCCTGTTTTCTCCTGCCAGTTCTCACTCTCCCAGATGGCGGGTTTTCCCAGGAATCTATGGATGATCGTATCTTCGGTTCGGGTGATATGCCAGAAAATGAAACCGATGGGGTTGGCCCCGTCCGCGGGTTTCCAGGCCAAGTGCTCCGGGGTTAGGTCTTTGACTTCCGTGACGATGGAACGATGAAATTCCGTGATGGCGGCTTGGATAAATTCGATGCAGTTCACACGACCCTCCTGTGGTTAAAGTGACCGCTCCCCACTTGACCTTTCATTCGGCCAAGAGGGGAAGGGGAATCCTGACTGAGCTTCTTTACTCATTTTAGCCGTATCCCGGTTCTCTTTCAAATAAATTTCAGCCCTTCCCGCGCCGGCCGCAAGCCCTTGCCTCATGCCGATTTCATGGTTGGCGGCATGCCACAGAGGCAGCAGGACATCCAGTCGCCGACTGCGAGTCCCGGCTCAGTCGGCTGTCCCGCTTTCCGTTCTCTTACGAAGGAGGGGGGCTTGGCCGCCAGTCAGGTCGGGTCGCTTGCTTGATCCACCGGACCCAGGCCATCGTTTAAAGTGGTTTTATTCTTCTTTTTGTGGATGGAAAAGGAGATGAAATTAATCAGCGTGGTGGCCACAAAAATGAATACGATCTCTTCGGTGAATTTCAAAATGTATTTGACGATGATCCATACCAAGATGGATACCAGCATGCCCAGGATCATCAATGGCTTGTTCAGTTCCATTTTCCGGTCTATAGCTCGCGGTCAAATCGGTTGGGTGCTTTTTTGCCTCTTTGATCCGATTTTTTCTCACAACCGCGCGCTTTGTCAAGGCCGGAATGATCCGTTCACGGTTCCGGGGCCAGGAAGTCCAGGTCGGCGCCGAGATGAGCCTGGAGGACATGCTTGGCGTAGAGCCGTCGCCAGCCGCGCTTGGGCAGGGGTGGAGGCGCGAACGCCTGCCGACGCTTGGCCAGTTCGGCCTCATCCACCAGGAGATCGATGCGGCGCTGACCCACGTTCAGTTCGATCATGTCCCCGTCCCGCACCAGGGCCAGCGGTCCGCCCACGGCCGCTTCGGGCGAACAGTGCAGGACCACCGTGCCAAAGGCGGTGCCGCTCATCCTGGCGTCGGACACGCGGACCATGTCCCGGACCCCGTCCTCGGCCAGATAGCGCGGGATGGGCAAGGCCCCGGCCTCGGGCATGCCCGCGGCCACGGGGCCGGCGTTCCGCAGAATCAGGACGTGGTTCGGCGTGAGGCGAAGACTCGGGTCGTCGATGCGTTGGGAAGCGTCTTCCGAGGATTCGAAGACCACGGCCGGGCCTTTGTGCGACAGAAGCGACGGGCTGGCGGCCGCAGTTTTGATCACGGCCCCGGACGGCGCCAAAGAGCCGTGCAGCACAGCCAAGGCGCCCGTGGGTCCCAGGGGTTCCTCCAGGGTGCGGATCGTGGTCTGCCAATCGCCCGGAGGCCGCGCGTCCCGGACAATCTCCCCGATGTTTTTCTCGGTGATCGTTTTGGCGGACAGGTCCAGAAGCGGCTCCAGCACCTTGAGCAGCACCGGAACCCCGCCGGCCTTGTGCATGTCCTCCATGTAGCCGCTGCCGGCCGGTTTGCAGTCCACCAGCAGAGGCACCCGGCCGGCCACATGGTCGAAATCCTCGAGGGTGAGCGGAATGCCGGCCCGGCGGGCCACGGCCAGCAGATGGATGATGGCGTTGGTCGAGCCGCCCACGGCCATGAGCACGGCCATGGCGTTCAGAAAGGACCCCCGGCTCAAAACGTCGCTGGGTCGCGGTCCGCTTCGGGCCAGCTCAACCGCGTGCCGGCCCGAGGCCGCGGCCTGGCGCAACCGCTCGCTCGAAGCGGACGGCGGCGTGGCCCCGCCCGGGAGCATCAAACCCAGTGTTTCGGTCAGGCAGGCCAGGGTCGAGGCCGTGCCCATGACCATGCAGGAACCGCCCGTGAAACAGAGCGCCTGTTCGATCTCGGCCATTTCGCTGTCGCTGAGTTCGCCGGTGCGGTAGCGGTGCCAATACCGGCGGCAGTCCGTGCAGGCGCCCAGACGCTCGCCCCGCCAGTCGCCGGCCAGCATGGGGCCGGTGACCACCAGCACGGCCGGGACGTCCGCCGACACGGCGGCCATCATCTGCGCGGCCACGGTCTTGTCGCAGCCGCTCAGAAGCACCACCGCGTCCATGGGCTGGGCTCGGATCATCTCCTCGGTGTCCATGGCCTGAAGGTTGCGGAAGAGCATGGTCGTGGGCGAGGTGAAAATCTCGTTCAGGGAGATGGTGGGAAAAGCGAAAGGCAGGCCGCCGGCCTCAAGCACGCCGCGCTTGACCGCGCCGATCAGCTCGGGCATGTAGCGATGGCAGCCGTTGTAATCGGAACTCGTGTCCACAATGCCGACCACGGGCCGATCCGCCGGGATATCGTGATAGCCCGTGATGGCCAGAAAGACGCGCCGCATGAACCGGCTGAACTCCTGGTCGCCGTAGGAAGCCAGCCTGCCGTAAATGCCTCGATTTTCTTTGTCCGACATAAGGGGATGCACCCTTTCAGTTGAATCTAAAGACTGTCTAAAGACCGATCTTGTGACGGAGCGCCTGGGTCGCGTCACACCAGTTGCCCACGTTCCAGCGGCCGAACACGCCCATGCCGCCCAGGGGATCCGGGCCGTAGTACACCGGCACATGGATCAGGCTCAGACCGTCGTGGGCCTTGGCCTGGTTCAGCGCCTGGGTCAGCTCGGCCATGGAATACCCGCCGTGAAACGCGGTCAGGCCTTGGATAGCCCGGGCCCAGGCCACGTAATCCACGTTCAGGGCGTCCTTGGTGGCGTAGTCCCGGCCGTACTGGTCGGTCTGCAAGCCCGAGATGGCGGCCATGCGCCGGTTGTCGAAAATGACGATGCAACCTCGGACATTATGCGCGACGCCGTCGATCAGGATTTGGGGATTCATGGTGAACGAACCGTCGCCGGTTAGGGCCAGTCCGTAAAAGGGTTTTGTACTCATGGCCGTGGCCAGGAGCGCGGACACGGCAAAGCCCATGTAGCTGGCCCCGGTTTCGGTGAAGGTTTGGCCGAGCCGGTCGTCCTCCACGATTTGAAACCCGTTGGCCTGAACGTCGCCCGCGTCGAAAAAGGAGACCGCCTCGTTGGCCCGGGCCCAGTCGGTCACGGTCTTGATGGCCGCGGGCTGGGTGAGCACCTCCCGGCCCCAGCCGTCGTCGTGGAGACACGGCTTCTGGTAACGTTCGGCCTTGAAGGCCTCCCATTCCCGGCGTTTTTCCATGCATTGGGTCAGCCAGGCGGACGGCGTCCCCCGGTCCGGGCCTGGGCGTTGCTTCAGTTCCTCGTTCAACCGGCGCAGGGTCGGCGCGGCGTCCCCGATGAGCGCGGTGGTGCGGTTGTAGTGCAGGGCCGCGTGCGCGTCGGTGTTGATGTTCACCACGTGCCGCACCCGCGGATAGCCGGTGCGGGAGCAGTCCGACTGGCAAACGAACCGCGTGCCCACGGCCACCAGCAGGTCGGCTTGGTTCATGGCGAAGTTGCCGCTGATCGACCCCTTGGACCCGCCCACGGTCATGTTGCGCGGGTGTCGGTAGGGGATCAGGCCCGAAACCAAGGGGCTGGTCACGGCCACGCCGTCGGCGAGGCTCAGAAATTCGAGCAATTCGGGCCCGGCTCCGCGCGCGCCGCCGCCCACCTTGACCACCACCCGTTCCGCCTGGAGCAGGGCCTCTGCCGCGCGGGCGTATGCGCCGTCATCGGCGGCCGCGCCGAGCCTCGGCGGGGCGCCGACCGGCAGCTCGTACAGATTGAAACCGGGCAGGAGCGCGGCCTGGGTGTTCATGGGCAGCAGCAGGAAGAACGGCCCGCCCCGGTGGGGATGATCCACCACGTTGAGGCCCCTGCGCAATGCCGCGCCCACGGCCCCGGGCGTGTGCAAGACATAGGCGTCGCCCATGGACTGGCACAGCCGCAGAAAGGAGTGCTGCTCGTGCTTGGGGATCTGCTGCATGTTGGGGCCTTCGTCCTCGGACGTTTCGTCGCCGAAGAGATACCAGACGCCCAGACCGTCGCTGGCGCTGACCAGGGAACCGGCCAGGGCGTGCAAGGCTCCCGGCCCGATCGAGGTGAACACGGCCGCCTTTTCGCCCGTGACCCACTTGAGGGCCGTCGCCGCGTGCGCGGCCTCGGTTTCGTGACGGACCGGGTAAACGCGGACCAGACCGGCCTGGCTGTAAAGGCGCAGCACCTCCCCGATCTCGGTGGACCCGTGCCCGAAAATCCCCACGTAGCGTGTCACGCCCTGGCGCAGCAGCCCCAGCACCACCGCCTCGGACAGCGTCAGGTCGGCTTGCTCGGGCAGCGCGCCCGAGGCCAGGGCGGCTTCCAAGCCGCCGGCCGCGGCAATGGCCCGCGCCCGAGCCAGACGTTCCTCGGCCAGAGAGTCCCTATTCATCCGCGACCTCCGCCATGTTCACTTCCCTGCCTTCCCGGGCCGACAGGAGCGCGGCCAGCGAGAAGCGCAGAATCTCGGCCCCCTCCCTCGGGTTCACCTCGGGTGGCCGGCCTTGGGTGATGGCCGTGCTCATCTCCCGGGTGCAAAGATCGAAGCTGGACCCCCAGTCGGTTTCAATGTCGTGATAGGCGATCGTGGTCCCGTCTCGGTACATGACCACGGACGGGATTTCCAGGGTCATGCCCGAGCAGCGGTTGACCCAGATGATGCCCCGTGTGCCCGTGATCTCCACCCATTCGTCGCCGGCGTAGTATTTGGACCGGATGTGGTACTGGCCCGATCCGTCCACGTGCCAAGTGCCCATCTGGCCCCGGTCCGTATGCCGCCAGGCGATCAGGGCCGGCATGTCGGCGATAAAGTTACCGTTCGGGCCTTCCAGCCGGTCGATCCAGGCGAACACCTTGGACACGGGACCCAATAGATACATGACGATGGAAAAGACGTGATACCCGTGATCGAAGACCACCGGGCCGCCGCCGCATTTATCCTGGTTCATCCGCCAGGCCCAGGCATCGCCCGGCACCTGCCAGCCCTGGGGGCTGCTGCCGCTCATGAACTTGACCCGGATGGACAGCGGGTCGCCGATCTCGCCAGCGGTCAGCAGCTCCTTGGCTTTGACAAAGGGCGGGTAGAACCGGAAGTTTTCGAATATCCGAAAGTAGCCTTTCGCCCCCTCGGACGCATGGACCATGGCCATGGCCTCCTTCATGTTCATGGCCATGGGCTTTTGCACCGAGACATGTTTTCCGGCCTGAAGCGCGGCCACGGTCAGATCGGCGTGGCTGTCGTGCGGGGTCAGGACCTCGACAAGGTCCACGTCCGATGCGTCGAACAGGTCGGCGGGGACGGACGTCCAATGCTTCAGCCCCCACTCCTGAGCGCGCTCCCGGGCCCTCTCCGGGTTCAGATCGCAGACGGTCGTAAGTTCGGCGTCGGGGTTGTTTTTGTATCCAAGCACGTGGAGGTCGGCGATGCGGCCGGCTCCGATCAAGGCGGCTCTGATTTTGCTCATTTCTTGTCTTCCTTCCGGTTAAAAACGCGGGTCCGATTCAAAGGGCACGACATCGCCGGTGCGGACGTACCACTCCAGCAGCCGGGCTTTCATCTCCTGAACCACGGCGGCGAGGCCCGGGTCGCCAATGCGATTGGTCAGCTCCCCCGGGTCCGTTTCCAGATCGTACAGCTCGTCCTCACCCGAAAGACGCATCACGTATTTCCATTTCTCGTTGCGGATCATGGCCGCTTTGGCCACGGTCATCGGCTCCTCGTTCTGGATGCGCGTCTTGTCGTGATAGACGTTGCGTTCGGGATACACGGCCTCGATGGCGTGGGTCTCCTCGGGCAGAAACCCGCCCTCGGCAAAGACCTGGTGCCGGTGTTGGTCGGTCTCTCCACGGATCAGAGGCATCAGGCTTCGGCCGTAGTGGCTGTGCTTGGCTTCCACGCCGGCCAGTTCCAGGATGGTGGGGAAGAGGTCGATGTGCTCGGCCAGGGCCTCGATCCGGGCCGCGCCCTTGAGGCCGGCCAGCCGAAAGATCAGGGGCACGCGCAGCACGCAGTCTTGAAACGAGGTCGGCCATTTCTCGGTCAGCCCGTAATCCCCCAGGTAGTCGCCGTGATCGGCCGTGAAAATGACATGGGTGTTGTTCGCGTGGGGCGAGGCGTCCAGGACCCGCATCAGGTTGCCGATCAAATCGTCGGTCCGGGTGACCATGCCCCAGTACGTGGCCACGATCTCCCGATAGTCCTGGTCCGAAAGCCGGTCCAGCCCGTAGGCGCGATGGATTTCGCGCATGAAGCGAGGCTTGTCGTCCAGTTTGGACGGCAAGGGCGCGGGAATCCGGTCGCGGTCGTACATGGAGAAATAGGGCTCCTCGACCGAGTAGGGCGGATGCGGAAAGATCGGGCCGACGTAGAGGAAGAACGGCTCCTTGGGACCGGACTCCAGAAACCGAATCGCGCCTCGAAACTGGGCGGCGTCATAGTCCGTTTGGGCCGCCTCCCGGTCCCGAGGCCCGAAATAGAAGCTTTTGCGTGAGGGGTGATCCAGGGGAAACGGATTGCGCGGCCAGGGATTGCGCGGGAAGGGCGGGGTCCCGGAATCCGTGGATCGATAGGAGACGCTCTGCTCGAAAGCGGCTTCGGACAGGGCGTCGTTCCGGCCGTGCCATTCGACGTGATACCCGGCCTGCTTCAGGTACTTGGCCAGGTTCGGTTCCCCGGGCTTGAGCAGATGATCCAGTGTGCGATGCCCGCTCACATGGGGATACCAGCCGGTCAGGAGCGAGCAGCGCGAAGGACCGCAGACCGGGTTCTGGACAAAACACCGGCTGAACAGGCTTCCCTGCTCGGCCAAGGCGTCGATGTTCGGCGTCCGCACGTCCCGCCCGTCCAGACAATGCACCGCGTCGGCGCGCAGCTCGTCGGCGATGATGAAGATGAAGTTCGGCGGACCTTTTCGGCCCGTTGGAAACTCTTGATTGGGCATGGTCTAACAATCTCCTCCTAAAGACAAGCAGCGTCAAAACCGTGTCCGCATCAGGGGTCTGCTCACCGGATGCACATCGAGCATTCACGGCTTCGTCTCTGATTGAAAATGTAGTCGCGCATGTACTTGCTACGGTTGAAAGGCCTGCCGCCAAGACGTCCCGACGATTCCCGCCTCCATCGGTTCAGCGGCTTGGCTTGCTTAAAAACGGATGTATGGCCTCGTTGAGCTTTTCCGTCCATCGCTCCTTCCAGGCCATCACGCCGACGCGCTCGGCCCATTCGCCGTGATGGGCGGCCATTTCCTCGGTCCGGGGCCGATTGATTTCGGCCAGGTCGTTCAACTCGGTGCGGTCCTCCCGAATGTCGTAAAGCTCCCAGGGCCGGCCGTTCTCCCGGACCAGCTTCCAGGGACCCTGCCGGACCGCGCAGTTGCCCTCGTGCTCCCAGAAAATGGGCGCCTGGCGCGCCCAGGTTTCGTCGGTGAAGGCCGCCACCAGGCTCTCGCCTTCCAGCGGGGTGACGGGCCGGCCCTGATATTCCTTGGGATAGGCGACCCCGGCCGCGTCCAAACAGGTGGCCATGATGTCGATGAAATGCGTGGGCGGATGGGCAATGCGGCTGGACTGGATCATGGCCGGCCACCTGACGATGAACGGCGTGGAAATGCCGCCTTCGTGGACCCAATGCTTGTAAAACCGGAACGGCGTGTTGCTGACGTTGCTCCAGGGCATGTCGTAGCTCATGAACGTGTCGGCCGGCCCGGGTTTGAGGTCCGGGTGATTGCCGACCCGGACCGGTCTCCCGTCGGGCGTGGTCCCGCCGAAATTCTCGGTCCAGCCGTTTTCCGCGAGAAACTCGGCGCAGCCGCCGTTGTCGGACAGGAAGATGACCAGGGTGTTTTCCTCGATGTCGAGTTCCCTCAGTTTATCCAGGACCCGGCCGACGCCCTGGTCCATGCGGTCGATCTGGGCCGCATAAACGGCCATGCGCAGGTCTTCCCAGTCCTGATGCCGAACGTCGGAAAAGGCCGGAACGCCCGGGGTGCGCGGCGAGATTTCCCACTTGCGGTCCAGGAGGCCCTGCTCGATTAACCGTTCGTGCCGGTCCGTGCGCATCCGGTCCCAGCCCTGGCGGTACTTGCCCTCGTATTTGGCGATGTCCTCGGGAAAGGCTTGCAGCGGCCAATGGGGCGCGGTGTAAGCCAGGTAAAGGAAAAAGGGCTCGGGCCGATGGCCGTAGGCGTCGAGCATTTCCACGGCCTGGTCCGTGACCACGTCGGTGAAATAGTAGTTTTCGCCCTCGGCCTCGACGGCCCGATCGTCCTTCATCAAGGCCTTGGGCTTGTAATAACTGACCGCGCCGGCAATGGTTCCGTAAAACCGGTCAAAACCCCGGAAGATCGGAATGGGCGCCCGGTCCGCGCCCGGCGGCAAGACCTCGGGACGCTGGGGATCGTACTCGCCGCCCACATGCCACTTGCCGGACATGAGGGTGTTGTAGCCGCCCTGTTTGAGCGCCTCGGCAATGGTCACGCAGTTTTGGTTCAGGTAGCCCTGGTAAGGGGGCGTGCCCAGGGACTGCACCATGTGGCCGATGCCGGCCTGGTGCGGGTACAGGCCCGTCAGGAGCGACGCCCGGGAGGGGCAGCACCGGGCGCAGTTGTACATTTGGGTGAAGCGAACGCCTTGATTCGCCATCCGATCCAGATGCGGCGTTGCAATCTCCGAGCCGTAGCAGCCAATGTCCGAAAAACCCATGTCGTCGGCCAGAATGAGGACAATATTCGGCCGGTCAGGTCTGTTTTTCATAGGATTCACCCTTCACGTCTGTGTGGATTTTTCGTCGAGCGCCTTGGGGATCGATCGGGCCGAGGGGCGGGTCATGACTCGAGGGTCGATCGCAGCGCCACGGAAATGACCGCGCCCAGCCGGTTGGTCGTCTTTTCGATGTGGGCCAGCGCCGCCTCCCGGGCGCGTTCGGGCTGGTGGTTGGCGATGGCCTCGAAGATGTTCACGTGTTCCTGGTGGACCTTGAGGGGCAGGCCCGGGACTTGGTTCGACCGGTCCCGAGACCGTTGAATCTGGTCGCGCAGCCTGCCGTTCAGGAAGCGCATGAAATCGCGCAGGTAGGGGTTACCGCTGGCCTCGGCCACGATCTGGTGAAACGCGTTGTCCGGGGCCGTGCCGTCGTCCCCAACTTCAAGCGCGTGGGCCATCTCCTCCAGGCATTGGCGCAGCCGGTTTAAATCCTTCCCGCTGCCGCGTTTGGCGGCCAAGGCGGCGGCGTTGCCTTCAAGGATGGCCCGTAGCTCGAAGAGGTGGCCGATCTCTCCGGAATCCGCCTCCTCCACCCGGTCCAGGCAGAAGGCGCGGTATTCCTCGGCCTGGGTCAGAACGGCCCCCACGCCGTTTTTTGAGGAGATGAGGCCTTCGTATTTAAGACGGGCCAGGGCCTCCCGAATCACGGTCCGGCTGACATTGAACTGCTTGGCCAGCTTGGCCTCGGAAGGCAGTTTTTCTCCGGGCTGGAGATCGCCGCCCTTGATTTGGCTGGAAAGATAATCCGCCACCTGCTCGGACAACCGGGGCGCCCTCTGGAACTTCACCGCATCATTTGTTCTATTCGTCATACATTCATATTATATGACACTGGAAGTTGGGTCAACCAGAAATTTTCGCCTGAAAATCCGTTTCGCAAAGACAAGTATAAGGCGAACAAGTCATTCGGAAAAGCCCGGCGAGAAATGCTCGCGGTCCGTGAGGATTTTCGGGTCGATGACCTCGGCCAACAAGACCTGGCCGCGAGGCCCATCAAGCCGACGGGCCCACGTCAATTCAAGTAATAACCAATGGGTAAACCCTCGGCTTTGCCGGGGGACTCGCAGAGTTTAACTAAAAAAATGCTCCTCGTGTCCTGTCCCGGAAATTTTTTACAAAAAGAAAGCCCCATTCCGTCATTGCGAGGAGCCACGCTCTCGTCCACTGAAAGTGGACGAGAGCGTAACGACATGGCAATCTCTCTTATTTTCAAATAGATACGAGATTGTTTCGCTCCGCTCGCAGCGACGGCAAGTGTCTGATTTAGTGCAAGGAACTTGTGGATCTCGATACTATCGATTGCGATCATTTTTCACCGCCATCCAAACCCCTTTCGTCATTCCCGCCTGCGCGGGAATGACGTTTCAGCCCGTGGGGAGGGGAAACACGCCGCCCCGCGTCCGACTCCACCCAAGCAGTCTTGGCTACGACGGACGAGAAAGCGCGGGGCGGAAATTCCGGGGAAACTTCCCCCACCCGTTTTTGTTTTATTGTTGCCACGACCCAAAGGGATGTGAAAATTCCCAAACTGACCCGCTATCGGAACGTTGCCAGGCCGGGCGTTTTCCGGTATAAGGAATTCAAACACGAGAGCTTGAGGAAGGCGCATGCAGCAGACGCTCTACCAGCTTTTGCCCGGTGTGGATCAGCTTCTCGCGGAGCCGCGCGTTCAGGCACTGAACGCGACCGCGCCCCGCGCCCTGGTGGTCACGGCCATTCGCCGCGTGTTGGACGAACTGCGGCGGGAAATCCGCGCCTCCAAGGCCGGCGGATCGCCCCCGAACCTGGACCGGCAAGCCGTGCTGGCCCGGGTCGAGGCCATGTTCGGTTCGTTGGCCCGGCCCAGCCTGCGGCGGGTGGTCAACGGAACCGGGGTCATCATCCACACCAATCTGGGACGTTCGCCCTTGGCCGAGGAGGCCCGGCGGGCCGTGGACCTGGCCGGCCGGTACTACTCGAACCTGGAGTTCGACCTTAACGCCGGCCGGCGGGGGTCGCGGTACAGCCACGTCGAGGGGCTGCTGTGCGACCTGACCGGGGCCGAGGCCGGGTTGGTGGTCAACAACAACGCCGCGGCCGTGCTGCTCATGCTGGAGACCCTGGCCCAAGGCCGGGAGGTGATTGTTTCCCGGGGCGAGCTGGTCGAGATCGGCGGGTCGTTCCGCATCCCGGACGTCATGGCCAAAAGCGGCGCGATCCTGGTCGAGGTGGGCACGACCAACAAGACGCACCTCAAGGATTACGAGCAGGCCCTCTCTGACCGCACCGCGGCCCTGCTCAAGGTCCACCAGAGCAACTTCCACATCATGGGCTTCACCGAAGCGGTGCCTCTGTCCGACCTGGCCGGCCTGGCCGCGCGTTCAGGGCTGCCCGTCCTGGAAGACCTGGGCAGCGGCTCGCTGATCGATTTTTCGGCTTATGGCCTGCGCAAGGAACCCACGGTCCAGGAGTCGCTGGCCGCCGGCGCGTCCGTGGTGACCTTCAGCGGCGACAAGCTTCTGGGCGGTCCGCAGGCCGGTTTGATTCTGGGGCGCAAGGCCCTGGTGGACCGCGTCAAGGCCAACCCGCTCAACCGGGCCGTGCGCATCGACAAGCTCACCCTGGCCGCCCTGGAAGCCACCCTCCGGCTGTACCTGGACGAGGAGACGGTCATGGACCATGTCCCCATCCTGCGCATGATCCGCGAACCCTACGAGCGGCTGCGCGGCCGGGCCGCGAGACTCAGGCGCCGGCTGGCCGGAGCGGCCGGGGAGGCGGTCGAGGTCGGGCTGGCGGACGGCGTCTCCCGCATCGGGGGCGGGGCCCTGCCTTTTCAGGACCTGCCCACGCGCCTGATCGCGCTTCGTCCCCGGGCCCTGTCGGTCAACGCGCTCGAAAAATTCTTTCTCTCCCGCCCGACGCCCATTGTGGGCCGCATCGAGGAGGAGCGCCTGCTGCTGGACGCGCGGACCCTCGATCCCGAGGACGCGCCCATCCTGGTTCAGGCCCTGTCCGACCTGGCCGCCGGGGAACCGGCATGAAGGCCTTTTTCGATCGTCAGGCCGTGGAACTCGAAGCCGGCGACGTGGGCCGGTACGCCAGCATCGTCACCGGAGACCTGGGCTTGGCGCTCAAGGCCCGGGACATCCGGGTCCATCTTCTGGACCATCCCGAGGCGGGAAAGAACCTGTCCGACGGGCAGAAACAGGCCCTGGCCTCAGAGGGGCCGGTCTGGGACGAGGCCGCGTCCCGGCTGCATCTGCCGGCCGTTTACCGGGACCGGGCCCTGGCTGTGATTTCCGTTGGGGAAATGGCCGAACCCGGACCACCGGAGGAAGCTTTCCCCCTGCTCATGACCCTGCTGCGCCAGTCCCTGGAAAAGGTGCATCTCTATAAGATCAACATCACCGACCAGGAGACCGGCCTGTACAACGAGAGCTATCTGCGGGCCTGGCTGGGTCGGGCTTTCGAGGCCGGACAGGAGACGGGCCTCGTTGTCGGAAGACGGCCGCTCAGCCTGGGCGAGGCCGGCGGCGCGCCCGCGCTGACCCTGGTCATGATCGAGGTGGCCGACTTCAGCGACCTAGTGCTGACCCACGGCCGCATCCAGGCCGCCCGGGTGCTGCGGGCTTTGGCCGACTGCCTGACCGAGGCGGCCCCGGAAGCCGTCCGCGTGGCCCGGCCGGTGGCGGGCCGATTGGCCGCGGCCTTGCTTCGGTTGGACCCCGAGGCCGCGTCCAAGCTCGCGGATAAGGTTCAAGAGGCGGCGGCTAGCCCGCTCGCCCCGGACCTGCCCAAGCTGCGGGTCGGCCTGGGCCTGGCCTTCTACCCCTTGGATTTTCTGGAGGACGCCGGGCCGCCCGAACCGGCCGACGCGCCCGAACTTGTCGAGCTTTTGTTCGTCAAGGCGGAACTGGCCCTGGCCCACGCCCTGGAACAAAAAGACGGCGGCGTGGTCGCCTTCCGGGACATTGTCCAGACCCACGGCCGGGTGGTCCAGGTCCTGCCGCTCGGCCGGGTCGTGGTCAATCTCGGCCGCCTGGCCGGGGCGAAACTGGGCCAGGTCTTCAGCCTGCGCGGCCCCCTGGAGAACGGCCAGGCCCTGTTCAAGGGCGAGATGGTGTTGGCGGACGTCCAGGAGGACTTCGCCGTGGGCGAGATGATCCGCCTGCCCCATTCGCTCTCCCGGGTTCGCGTGGGCGACACCTTGACCCTCAGCCAGGCCGTGCGGCCGGAGCAGGCCGTGGGCCGCGCCCGGGAGGAAGCGGGCCGGGACGAGTTGCTGGGCATCCCGGACCACCAGGGCCTGGTGCGGCTGCTGGAGGAGGAAGCCGATAAGGCGGAGCGGTTCGCCTTGCTGCTGCTGCGCCTGGACGGCTATGACCGTTTCCGCGAGATTCGGGGACGGCTGGCCAGCGATCAGCTGATGAAGGCCCTGCTCGCGCTATTGCAAAAGGACCTGCCGGACGGCGCGGTCGTCGGCCGGTTCAGCGCCGATTCCCTGGCCGTCTTCTGCCCGGACATGGACGAAGCAACCGCTTTGAACCGGGCCGAAGCCTGGCAGACCCGGATCGCGGCCGAGCTGCCCCAGACCGTCTCGGTCGGGCTGGCCGTCCATCCCCGCGGTCCTTTCGCATCTTCCGACGTCCTGTCCAACGCCCAAAAGGCGCTGGACCACGCCTCCTTTTTCGGCCACGGCTCCCGGGTGGCTTTCGACGCGGTCAGTCTGAACATCAGCGGCGACCGGCTGTACGAGGCCGGGGACGTGGACGGCGCCGTGTCCGAATACAAGAAGGCCCTCGAACTGACACCCCAGGACGTCAACGTGCTCAACAGCCTGGGCGTCTGCCACGGCTGCCAGGGCCGGCTGGACGAGGCTTTGTCCTGTTTCGCCCGGGTGATGGCCCTGGAGCCGGAGAATCTCATGGCCCATTTCAACCAGGGCTATGCCCTGGCCATGGCCGACCGGCACGCCGAGGCCTTAAGCAGCTTCAACCGGGCGGCCGGGATCGCGCCGGACAATTTCGAGGTTCTGTTTCAGCAGGGCAAGACCGCCCTGGCCGTGGACCGGACCGAGGAAGCGGTGGCCAGTTTGGAGCGGGCCGCGGCCCTGGCCGACGCCCGGCCGGTGGTGCACCGCCACCTGGGGGAAGCGTTGCTGAGCGCCGGGCGGCACGAGGACGCCCTGCGGGCCTTGCAGGCCGCGGTGCGGGCCGATCCCCGGGACGCTTCGTCCATGAGCCAGCTATCGGTTCTCTTTTTGGATCGGGGCACGGACACCGAGGTGGCCCTGTCCCTGGCCCGACAGAGCGTGGCCCTGGACCCGACCAACACCCAGTTCATTGAGCGCCTGGCCCGGACCTTGGCCGGTTCCGGAGACCTGGCCGGGGCCGAGGCGGCCTATCGGCAGGCCCTGGAACGCGGGGTCAAGACCCGCGAGGTGTTTTATCAACTGGGATGTCTCAGCCGGGATATGGATCGGGCCGACGAGGCGCGGACCTGGTTCGAACGGGCCATCGAAGCGGACGCCGAGTACAAGCTGGCCCGGGAGGCTCTGGACGCGCTCGGTTAGAAGCCGCTTCACGACCTCCCCTTGGACTCCATCTCTTTGTCGGGCCCCAAGGACAATCCTCAAAATATTAGCGGATATTCCTCCAGCCCTTCTACCTTGCTCGGGGCCATGAGCCTAACGAATGGTTGCCTTTCTTCACTTTCCTCGATTATTGGTCAGAGCGGAAAGTGAGTTGCATAAACATCAGTTGACTACCAAGCGGAAGGGAACGCGCAAAGAAGCTGGACCCTGGATTAAATCATTCCAGGGTGACGGATTATGGGGCCTAGGCACCCCAACAACGTCATTCTGGCATGTTTTAAACCAGAATCCAGAAATCAATAATGGAATGCAACCTATTTAATGACCCTATCAATAAGTCTCCTTAAAGGCCCTGAAACGGCTTCTAGGCGGTTGTGAATCCAGCCCTCGTATGTGTCCCGCAAGTTTCTTACAAAAAGAAAACTTCGTTCCGTCATTGCGAGGAGTCACGCCGGAGTCCCGCCAGGGCGGGACGAAGGCGGACGACGCGGCAATCTCATTCAGTTTCACATGAATACGAGATCGCTTCGCTCGCAATGACCTCGAATGGACTGATTGCATGCAAGGAGCTTACAGGACAATACACCAGACCCGCTCAGGCCCGCACGCGCACGCGCAAGTACACATCGCCCCGCTGATCGCCCTCCACGGGTTCTCCCATGTTTTTCAGACGCAGCACCGTGCCGTTCCGGGTGCCGGGCGGCACCTGCACGGAAATTCGAACCGGCTGGCCCTGCCGTTCGTACTGCACCTGAATCCGGCCGCCCTCTTGGGCCGTCTGCGGGGAGACGGCCAGGTCGAAGCGGACGTCGGCCGCGTTCCCGCTCTTGTCGGTCAGACCGCCCAGCAGGGTCCAAGCCTTGTCCTTGAGAAAGGCGCCGATCCGGCCCAGGGGCGTGGTTTCGGTCGGGGCGGGGGCCTGCTTTTGCACGTCGGTTTTTTGAGCGGGCTGGCCGGCCGGGCGTTTGGGGCCGACCCGTTCGAACAGGGGCCCGGAAAAGAAGACGCCGCCGAAGACCATGCCCCGGCCCCCGAAAAAGACGCGGCCCAGCGTCGATTCGTCGAACCGCACCCCGCGGCGGGCGAACTCGCGGCTCATCTCCCGGAAAATCTGCTGGGCCTGGCTTGAGGCGAAAAAGTCGCGGAAGATTTCCTCCTGAGAGTAGCCGAACCCGGCCCCGGGTTGCGCTCCAGGCCGGGTCGGTCCGGTCCGGAAGCCGTCGAACCGGGCGCGTTTCTGCGGATCGGACAGCACGGCGTAGGCCTCGCTGATCAGCTTGAACCGCTCCTCGGCCCCGGCGTCGTTCGGGTTCCGGTCCGGGTGATGCTCGAAAGCCAGCCGGCGATAGGCGCGTTTGAGTTCCTCGGCGCCGGCGGCCGTGGACACACCCAGAATTTCGCAGTATTCCTCGATGGTTTTCATGAGGCCCCTCTAAGGCCGGAACCGCTTATGGAACAGGCCATGGCCTTGGCAGTCGGAAGAAGACGGGGCAGGGGATGGACAAAGGGTCGGGCATGTGCTTGAATGACCCCACTTGAAATCTCCGAAAGAACCCGGCGCGAGCCGGGCAAGTCGTATCCAAAATGATACCAGATTCGAGGGAAGACCTCAAGATGGACGCGGACCGGCCGCGCCTCAGGGCCGTGGACATTTTGCCTTTCGAGGCCGAGGGCAAGAGCGGGATTATTCTGCGCGACCCCGAAGGCATCTCCACCGAGATTCTGGCTCTGCCGTCCGCGGGCATCGTGCTTCTGGCGCTTCTGGACGGCGAGCACGATCGCCGGGACATCCAGGCGGCCCTCATGCGCCACTTCGGCGAGTTGGTTCCCCTAGAGACCATCGAGGACGTCCTGCGGGAGCTGGATGATCGTCTCTTCCTGACCAACGAACGCTTTTTTGAGGCCCGGGAACGGCTGCGGACCGAGTTCGAAGCCTTGGCCTCGCGGCCGGCCATCATGGCCGGCCAGGCCTACGAAGCCGAGCCGGCCGCCTTGACCCGCCAACTCGAAACCTTCTTCGACCACCCGGCGGGTCCCGGCCGGACCGCCGAAAAGACCCCGGCTTCGCCCCCGCGCGGCCTCATCGCCCCGCACATCGATTTCCCGCGCGGCGGACCTTGCTATGCCTGGGCCTATGGTCTGCTGGACGCCACGCCGCCTCCCAGCCTGGTGGTCATCCTGGGCACGGCCCACAGCCCCACCCAGGGCTTTCTGTCCCTGTGCGACAAGGATTTTGAAACGCCCTACGGACCTCTGCCTTTGGCCCGCAACCTGGCCGAGGCCTGGGTCGAGCAATCGAACTCGAATCTATTGGCCGACGCCCTGGTGCACCGGCAGGAGCATTCGGTGGAATTTCAGGCCGTCTGGCTGAAACGCACCTTTGGACCGGATTCCAGCTTCCAAATCCTGCCGCTTCTGTGCGGGTCCTTTTTACCCTTGTTCGAGACCGGGGCGTTCCCGGACGAGCTGGCGGCCTATCAGGAGACGCTGGTCTGTTTGCGCGGGCTGCTGGCCGAGTGGGAGCGGGACCGAGGGCCGGTGCTGATTTTGGCCAGCGCCGATTTAAGTCACGTGGGGCCGCAGTTCGGGGACCGCTTTCCAGTGACCGACCAAGTGGCCCGATCCGTTCGGGAGTATGACCTGGGATTGTTGGATATGGTGGGGCGAGGAGAGGCCAGGGCTTTTTACGACCGAGTCGCCCGGGCGGGCGATCCAAACCACGTCTGCGGCCTGGGGGCCATTTATACGCTGCTTCAGCTTTTGGACAATCCGGCCGGCCGGCTTCTGGCCTATGATCAATGGATAGATAACAACGGGCAGGGCCTGGTGGCCTTTGCCAGCCTTGTTTTTCCGTGAGGCCAGACCGCCGGTGTGGCGGGACGGGCCCAAATGAAAAGGCGGCCGCTGTGGGCCGCCTTTTCCGTCGCCGCGAAGGCTTACTTGATCTTGTCCTTCAAGGCCTTGCCGGGCTTGAATTTAACGACCTTGCGGGCCTTGATGCTGATCGGATCGCCGGTGCGAGGATTGCGGCCCTTCCGCTTTTTCCGTTTGGCCACTTCGAAGGTGCCAAAGCCGGTCAGGGTCAGCTTGCCTTCCTTCTTAAGCGTTTTGGTGACGTTGCCCAAAAAGGCATTGAGCGCCCTTTCGGAATCCGCCTTGGTCAGCTTGGTGTCAGCAGCGATTCTTGCGATCAATTCGGCTTTCGTCATTTTTTACCCCCTAATTGTGTTATTGTCGCTGATGTCCTTACTCCGTTTACATACATCTTCGAGCTATATATGGAGTGTGTTCGTCGGCCTTGCCGTCGAACCACAACGCCTTTTCGAGTGGCCGTCGTAAGGACACTGTCCCTGCTTCGCCTGCTATATCACCCTGCAAATGAAAGCCGCCCGACTGCTTACTTTTTCGATTCGTTATTCGTTTGAAAGTGCTATATCACGGATATTTTCAGATGGCAAGAAAAAAAACAGGAATATTGTAAAAAAAATAAGGTTTTGGCCGAATGACCCCACGTGGCTCTAGGGCAAAGAGCCGTCCGGGGTGAAAGATTTGACAATTGCCTTTAAATACTATAAAAATTGAGCCGTTGCCCGCGCTCGAACAGCCGCGCGTATATGCGGTTTCGGCCGGTCGCCGGCTTCTTCGCCGGCCTGAAGCCGCGTGATTATTGAGCCGGGGGGGGAGGGAATGGCCTTGCGGGAACGGGTGCTCAACCAGCTCGCGGAAATCGCGGCTTTGGTGGAAGGGGCCAGGGAGCAGGCCGATCTCTTGATCGCGGCCGCGCAGATGATCGCCGAGGCCTTTGCCGGGGGCAAGAAGGTGCTGCTCTTCGGCAACGGCGGTTCCGCGGCCGACGCCCAACATGTGGCCGCCGAGTTCGTCAACCGGTTCCTCATCGAGCGGCCGCCTTTGCCGGCCGTGGCTTTGACCACGGACAGCTCGATCCTGACCAGCATCGCCAACGACTACGATTTCAGCGAGGTCTTCGCCAAACAGATCAAGGCCATCGGCCAATCCGGCGACGTGGCCTGGGGCATCACCACCAGCGGCCGGTCGCCCAACGTGCTTGAAGGGCTGCGGGCCGCCCGGGACCGGCAGATGAAGACGATCGTGCTGACCGGCGGCAACGGCGGCGAAGCGACCGAACTGGCCGACCTGCTGCTGACCGTGGACGGCGCCCTGTCCACGCCGCGCGTCCAGGAGGTGCACCTGATCTGGGAGCACATCATTTGCGACCTGGTGGACTACATCTTTTTTCAGAGGCCGAGCGAGGAAGACCGGACGTGAAATCGTTTCCCCGCCTTGAACTGGACAAGCTCCGTACCTATTCTATCCATGAGAGGGCGAGCAAGGTGTCGGCCGATCTTTTCGGCCGGGCCTGGGACAAAGGCGGTAGTTTCAGCGAGTTTCTGGACCGCCTGCCCGGCCTGCTCGCGGCCGGCGATTTCCGCCAGGTGGTGGATCGGCTGGCCGCCGCGGTGACCAGCGGCCGGACCGTGATCCTGGCCATGGGCGGACATCCGGTCAAGGTGGGGCTTTCGCCGATCATCATCGATCTGATGCGGCGGGGCGTGATTTCGCTTTTGGCCGTGAACGGCTCGGTCATGGTCCACGATTCCGAGGTGGCCCTGGTGGGCGCGACCTCGGAAGACGTGGCCGCCTCGCTCTCCTCGGGCGGTTTCGGCATGGCCCGGGAGACGGCCGAGGTGGTGAACCGGGCCGCGTCCGAGGCCGCGCGCCAGGGAATCGGCCTGGGCCGGGCCTTGGGGCTGGAACTGGCCGGGAGAAAGGCGCCCAACCGCGCGCTGAGCCTGTTTGCCGCGGGCGTCGAGCACGACGTGCCGGTCACCGTGCACCTGGCCTTGGGCACGGACATCGTGCACATCCATCCGGCGGCCGATGGCGCGCACCTGGGCCAGGCCAGCTTCGAGGATTTCCGGCTCTTCTGCCGGGCCGTGGCCGGCCTGGAGGGCGGCGCGTTCATCAACCTGGGCTCGGCCGTGATCATGCCCGAGGTCTTTCTCAAGGCGGTCAGCCTGGCCCGGAACCTGGGCCACAGCCTCGAAGGCCTGACCACGGTCAACATGGATTTCGTGCGCCAGTACCGGCCCCGGGTGAACGTGGTCGAACGGCCCACGGCCGGTTCGGGCAAGGGCTTCGACCTGGTCGGCCACCACGAGATCATGTTCCCGCTCTTGGCCGCGGCCCTGATCGAGCGGCTGGGATAAGGAAGCGAGACGGACCATGGACATTATCATCGAGGCAGGCTCGGTTATGGCGTTGGCCGAACTGGCCGACACGGCCACGGGTCGGGCCATATACCAAGCCCTGCCCCTTGAGGCGGTTGCCCGAACCTGGGGGGATGAGATATACTTTGAAGTGCCGGTCAGGCATTCCCTGGACGAGACGGCGCGGGAGGTCGTCGAGGCCGGGGACCTGGGCTACTGGCCGTCCGGTCCGGCGTTGTGCGTCTTTTTCGGACCCACGCCGATCAGCGGCCCCGGCGAAATCCGGCCGGCCTCCGCGGTCAACGTCGTGGGGCACGTCTCCGGCGATCCGGCCGCGTTTAGGGCCGTCGAGGCGGGCGCGACCATCACGGTCCGCCGGGCTTGACGAGAGTAAGATAAGAGAGGTGGAAACATGCCGATCTATGAATATCACTGTAACAGTTGCGACCACGATTTTGAAACGCTGATCCTGTCCTCCTCGGAGGAAGTCTGCTGCCCGAAGTGCGAGGGCAAGAAGGTCCGCAAGCTGATGTCCGGCTTCAGTTACAAGAACGGCGATTCGTTCAGCAGCTCGGCCGGACCCTCCTGTTCGGGCTGCACCAGTTCGAATTGCAGCACGTGCCATTAACCGTCCCTTCCAAGTGAAGCCGGGCGGAACCGGGACAAGGACGGGCCCTGGTCGATCGGGGCCCGTTTTGCTTGACAGGGAGACGGGGTGGGCGGTTTGTCGAACCAGATAATGATCGGGACGCGGGGCAGCGCCTTGGCCTTGGTTCAGGCCGAGGAGGCGCGGGCCGCACTCCTTAGGCTCGATCCCGATTTGAGCGTCGAGCTTGAGATCATCAAGACCCGTGGGGACAAAATCCAGAGCGTGCCCCTGGCCCAGGTCGGCGGCAAGGGCCTGTTCGTGCGGGAGATCGAGGAGGCCCTCCTGGACGGCCGGGTCGATCTGGCCGTGCACAGCATGAAGGACCTGCCGGCCGAGCAGCCGGAGGGTTTGGTCATCGCCGCCGTGCCCGAGCGTCTGGATGCAAGGGATGTTTTGATCTCGCGGGATTTTCAGTCTGTGGAAACCTTGCCCCAGGGCGCGCGCGTGGGCACTTCCAGTCTTCGGCGGGGGGCGCAACTCCTGAGCCTCCGTCCCGATCTGGCGGTGACGCCGCTTCGGGGAAACGTGGACACGCGACTGAAGAAATTGGCCGCCGGGGACGTCGAGGCCGTGGTCCTGGCCGCGGCCGGCCTGATCCGTTTGGGACGTCTGGACGACTCGGCCGTGCCGTTCGATCGTCGGGAGATGCTGCCGGCCATCGGGCAGGGGGCCTTGGCCTTCGAGACCCGGGCCGACGACGCGGCCCTGATCGAGCGCCTGGCCCGGCTGCACCACCAGCCCACGGCCGACGCGGTGCGGGCCGAGCGGGCCTTTCTCCGGCGTCTGGCCGGGGACTGCCACGCGCCCGTGGCCGCGCACGGAGTGATCGAGAAGGATGCGCTCCGGCTGGAAGGTCTGGTGTCCGACATCGAGGGCCGGCGTGTGTTTCGGGATTTTGTTTCGGGCCCGCGCGCTTCGGCCGAGGCTTTAGGTCAGGCGCTGGCCGAAACCTTGCTGGCGGCCGGGGCCGATGAGGTTTTGGCCGCGTTGAAGGAGCCGGCATGAGCCGGGGGAAAGTCTATCTGGTCGGGGCCGGGCCGGGCGATCCGGGGCTTCTGACGCTCAAGGGGGCCGCGTGTCTCAGCCGGGCCGATGTGGTCGTCTATGATTTTTTGGCCAACCCGGCCCTGTTGGCTCACGCCGCCGGCGCGGAGCAGATGTACGTGGGCAAGAAGGGTTCGGACCATACCCTGGAGCAGTCCGAGATCAACGCCCTGCTGGTGCGGCTGGGCCGGGAAGGCCGGGTGGTGGTCCGGCTCAAGGGCGGGGACCCCTTTGTTTTCGGGCGCGGCGGGGAGGAGGCCGAGGCCTTGGCCGAGGCCGGCGTGCCTTTCGAGATCGTGCCCGGCGTGACCTCGGCCGTGGCCGCGCCGGCCTATGCCGGCATTTCGCTGACCCACCGGAACATGACCTCTTCGGTCGGGTTCATCACCGGTCACGAGGACCCGACCAAACCGGAATCGTCCCTCGACTGGGACCGGCTGGCCACGGGCCTGGGCACTTTGGTTTTCCTCATGGGCGTGCAGCGGCTGGGCCATATCGCCTCCAGCCTCGTGGCCGCGGGCCGTCCGGCGGACACCCCGGCCGCGCTGGTCCGGTGGGGCAGCGCGCCCGAGCAGACCACGGTGGTCGGGACTCTGGCCGACATCGCGGACAAGGCCAAAAAGGCCGGGATGACGCCGCCGGCCGTGTTGGTGGTGGGCGAGGTGGTCTCGCTGCGGGACCGGCTCAACTGGTTCGAGACCCTGCCCCTGTTCGGACGCACCGTCCTGGTCACCCGAACACGGGAGCAGGCCGGCGCGCTCTCCCAGGCTCTGGCCGACCTGGGCGGCCGGGTGATCGAATGTCCCACCATCCGCATCGCGCCCCCGGACGACTGGGGGCCGGTGGATCGGGCCGTGGATCGTTTGGCCGACACGGCCTGGGTGGTTCTGACCAGCCCCAATGGCGTGGATTTTCTCCTGGGCCGGCTCAAGGAGCGCGGCCTGGACGCGCGGCGTTTCGCGCCGGTGAGGCTGGCCGCCATCGGCCCGGCCACGGCCGAAAGATTGGCCGCTTACGGTCTTAAGGCCGACCTGGTTCCCCAGGAGTACGTGGCCGAGGCCTTGGCCCGGGACTTGAAAGCCGCGGGCGTTTCCGGCCGCAAGGTGTTGCTGGCCCGGGCGGCCCAGGCCCGCAAGGTTTTGCCTCAGGCGCTCTCTGCGGCAGGCGCTATCGTTGAAGAGGTGGTCCTCTACCAGACCCTGGTCCCGGAGGGGCTGCCCCCCGAGGTCGAGAGCCTGCCAGCCGAGCAGATTCCGGACCTGGTCACCTTCACCAGCTCCTCGACCGTGACTCATTTCATCGAGCTGGCCAAGAGGCACGGTCTGGAGCGCCTTCTGTCCGTGCCGGCCGCCTGCATCGGTCCCATCACCGGCCGCACGGCCCGCCAGGCCGGGCTGAACGTGGCCGTGGAAGCCGAAACCTACACCATCCCCGATCTCGTGGCCGCCATCCAGGCCCATTTCACCCAGGGCTGAGCCATGTTCGATTCCTCGGGATTCACGTCCGATTACGGCCCGCCCTCCGGGCCGGGAATCGACTACCGCCAGGATCTCAATGAGGCCCAGTACGAAGCGGTCACCGCGCTGGACGGCCCGGTGCTGGTCGTGGCCGGGGCCGGGTCGGGCAAGACCCGCACCCTGGTCTATCGCGTGGCCTACCTGGTCGAGCAGGGCGTCCCGCCGGAATCCATCTTGCTCCTGACCTTCACCCGCAAGGCCGCCGCCGAAATGCTCCGCCGGGCCTCGATCCTGGTCGGGGACGGCTGCTCCCGCGTGGCCGGCGGCACCTTCCACGCCCTGGCCCACGAGTTGCTGCGCGTTTACGCCCCGCGCCTGGGCTTCCCCAGGGACTTCGGCATTGTCGATCGGGGCGACATGGAGGACATCCTCTCCCAGCTTCGGGCCCGGGCCGGCCTGAACAAGAAGGACAAGCGTTTCCCCCGCCCCGGCACCCTGGCGTCCATGGTCAGCAAGGCGGCCAACAAGTCCGAGGACGTCACCAGCCTGCTGCTCAAGGAATACCCGCACTTCCTGCCCTACACGGGCGAGATCGAGACCCTGGCTCGGGAGTACGCGCTGTACAAGCAGCAGAACGGATTGGTCGATCTGGACGACCTGCTCCTGCTGCTGGTGCGCCTGCTGGTGGAGGACGAGGAGGCCCGGGTCGAAATCGCCGGCCGGTACCGCTACATCCTGGTGGACGAGTTCCAGGATACGAACGTGGCTCAGGCCCGTATCGTCGAACTCTTGGCCCGGGACCACGGCAATGTCATGGTCGTGGGCGACGACGCCCAGTCCATCTATTCCTTCCGCGGGGCCAGTTTCCGGAACATTTTGGATTTCCCGGCCCGCTTCCCGGGCGCGCGCATCGTTCGGCTGGAGGAAAACTACCGCAGCCGCCAGCCCATCCTGGCTCTCAGCAACCACATCATTTCCCGGGCCAGGGAGAAATACGACAAGCGGCTTTTCACCCGGCGCGAGGGCGGGGACCTGCCCCGGCTGATCACCACGGCCACGGAAAAGGACCAGTCCCTCTTCGTGCTCCACCGGATCGAGGAGCTGATCGCTTCCGGGGTCAGCCCGAACCGCATCGCCGTTTTGTTCCGGGCGGCCGCCCATTCCTTTGACCTAGAAGTCGAACTGGCCCGGCGGGACCTGGATTTCGTCAAATACGGGGGCCGGCGGTTCCTGGAAAAGGCCCACATCCGGGACCTGTTGGCCATCCTGCGCGTGGTGGCCACGCCGGGGGACCGGGTCAGCCTGATGCGCGTGCTGCTGCTCCTGGAGAACGTGGGCCCCAAGAGCGCGGGCAAGGTGATCGCTTGGGTGGACGGGCAGCGGGACCGCTTGGCCGGCCTGGACGCCTGCCCGGTGTTGGGCCGGTTGAAGAGGGCGCTGTCTCCGCTGGCCGCGCTCATGGCCGGCATTGCGCCGCGAGGCGTGGCCATCGAAGTACGCGTGCAAAGCGCCTGGGACTTTTACCGGCCGCTCATGGAGCGGAAATTCGATGACTACCCGGAGCGGAGCCACGAGGTGCAGGAGTTCCTGCGGCTGGCCGGGGAATACCGCGGTTTGGGCCGGCTGCTGGCCGACATGGCTCTCGAACCCCCGGACGCGACCCTGTCCCGGTCCCGGGCCTCGGACAACGCGGACCGGTTGGTGCTGTCCACCGTGCATTCGGCCAAGGGGCTGGAGTGGCACACCGTGTTCGTCATCTGGGCCGCGCACGGCCGCTTCCCGCCGGTCTTCAGCCGCATGACCCTGGAATCCCTGGACGAGGAGCGCCGGCTCATGTACGTGGCCGCGACCCGGGCCGAGGAGAACCTGTATTTCATCTGCCCCATGGACCCGGGCGCCTACTACGGCGGGCTGCTTCAGCCGGCCCTGTCGCCTTTCCTGGCCGACGTGCCCAGGAATTTGGTGGCCCTGGGTTCCGGGTCGGAGTCGGTCGGGGCCGTCCGGCGGGTGACCGCGCCCGGACCGCCGCCCCAGCCGCCGCCCACGGGCGGGTTTCAGGATGGGGAGCGGGTGATGCACCGGGTTTTCGGGCTGGGCCGGGTGATCGGCCGCCAGACCGAGGAAAAGGTCGAGGTGGATTTCGACCACTTCGGCCGGAAGATTCTGCACGTGGCCTACGCCGGGCTGGAGCGCGTGGACGCGCCCCGGTGAGGCGTTTTAAGTGACCGAGGGCGTAAGGGAGGCGCCCGAGGCATGACTTATCAGCGGACCGTGGAGCGGCTCTTCGAGCTGCAAAAATTCGGCATCAAACTGGGCCTGTCCTCGACCGAGAACCTGCTTACGCGCCTGGGCCGGCCGGACCGGGACGCGCCCTCGATCCACATCGCCGGCACCAACGGCAAGGGTTCGGTGGGCGCGACCGTGACCCGGGTCCTGACCTTGGCCGGGTATAAGGTTGGCTTCTACACCTCGCCCCACCTGGTTTCCTTCCGGGAGCGCTTCGCCATCGGCCCCAAGATGATCACTAAGAAGCGGGTGGTCGAACTGGCCGAGCAGGTCTGGCAAGTGACCGACGCCAGCGAGCCGCCGACCTTTTTCGAGTTCGTGACGGCCATGGCCTTCCAGTACTTCGCCCAGGAAAAGGTGGACCTCTCGGTGCTGGAAACGGGCATGGGCGGCCGGCTGGACGCCACCAACGTGGCCCTGCCCCTGGTGGGGATCATCACCAACATCGGGCTGGAGCACACCGAGTATCTGGGCCGGACCCTGGCCGAGATCGCCTTTGAAAAGGCGGGCATCATCAAACCGGGGCTGCGGGTGGTCACGGGCGAAAGCCGGAAGTTCATCCGCGATCTTTTCGAGGCCAAGACCCAGAAGCTGGGCGGGCGGCTCATCTGCCTGGGCCGGGAGGTGCGCGTCCGCCGGCGGCCGGACGGGACGTTCGATTATCGGGGTTTGTCCTGGAAGCTCAAGGAGCTGCAGCCGGGTCTGCTGGGTCCGCACCAGGTCCGTAATCAGGCCCTGGCCCTGGCAGCGCTGGAGCTGCTTCAGGAGAACGGGTTCACCGTGACCGAGGAGCAGGTGCGGCAAGGCTTGGCCACGGTGACCTGGCCGGGCCGGGCCGAAATTTTCCCCGGCCCGCCGGACCTGATGCTGGACGGCGCCCACAACCCGAACGGCGCCCGGGTGCTGGCCCGCACCATCCGGGATCTCGGCCGCCCGGGCGTTCACCTGGTGCTGGGCATCATGGCCGACAAGGACATCGCCCATGTCATGGCCCCGCTCCTGCCGCTGGCCAAGGCCCTGTACCTGACCCGGCCGGTGTACGAGCGGGCCGCCACGCCCGAAAGGCTGGCCGAGTTCGCCAAGGGCTTCCGGGGGCCCAAGAAGGTCATTCCAACGCTGCCGGAGGCCATCGAGACGGCCAAAGCCGCGGCCAAGAAGGACGAACTGGTGGTGGTCGCCGGCTCGCTTTTCACCGCGGGCGAGGCCCGGGCCTACCTGACCGGCGAATCGGACCTGTAGCTGATAGGCAACCCTTTACCCCGCATGGCAATGATGGTATGAAGGAGCGGAAGGGTCCGCCCTTTAGTCTTCATACCTCAGGCATTTGCCATGCGGATTCGAATATTTCTTTTTTTCGCGCTGTCGCTGATTCTGGTTCTTGAGACGGCGGAGGCCCAGCAGGCGCGCATCACCATCGGCGGGGAGCCGGGTTGGACCATCGAGGCCGACCGGATCACGGGCAGCCAGCGGGAGAACGCCATCGAGGCCGAGGGCCGGGTGTCGCTGGTTCGGGGCGAGGAACGCCTTCAGGCCGATTACGTTCACTATAACGAGAAGACCCGGACCGTGGATGTTCGGGGGAACGTCCTGCTCACCTCGTCGGAGTTCCGGCTGACCTGCGAGCGGTTGGTGCTGAATCTCGACCGCAACGTGGGCACGATTTTTAACGGCACGATCTTCTTCCCCTCCAACCATTATTACATCTCGGGCGCCGAGCTGGAAAAGACCGGCCCGGACACGTTTCACATGGCCCGGGGCCGTATCACCACCTGCGACGGCGCCCGGCCGGACTGGTCCCTGACCGCCCGAGACGTCTCGGTGAAGCGGGAAGGTTACGCCACCGCCCGTCACGTGACCCTGGCGGCCCGCGATCTGCCAATTTTTTACACGCCCTTTCTGATCGTTCCGGTCAAATCCAAGCGCCAGAGCGGCTTTTTGACGCCCCAGGTCCTGACCTCGGACCGGGATGGCCTGGGCCTGTATTTGCCGTACTTCCTGGCCCTGTCAGACAGCAAGGACATGACCTTCACCGTCACGCCCATGACCCTGCGGGGGGTGAACCTGGGTCTGGAGTTCCGCTACAAGGATTGGGGCGGCCAGGGCACCTACAAGCTCGATTTCCTGGACGATCAGGACCCGCCGACCATCTTTGTGCCGGACGAGGAGGAGGGCCGGATTTACCGCAACCGATACTGGCTGCGGGGCAAATCGAACCTGACCACCGCCTCGGGCCTGGACGTCAAATTCGACCTGGACTACATCAGCGACCCCAAGCTCCTGCCCGAATTCCAGCGCCTGCCCTTTGGTTTCGACAACACGAATGACCAGTTCCTGTTCGAATTCAACCGCGGCCTGGACGAACCCCGCGACGCGCAGCGCACCACCACGCTGCTCGCCTCCCGGGACCTCAGCCCCATGCACCTGGACATGGCCCTGGCCTATATCGAGCCCGATCCGAACAGCGTGGACAACGAAAAGACCGTGCAGCGCCTGCCCCGGATCGACCTGGAACTGCCCCGCACGACCGTGGGACGCACCCCCTTCCTGTTCCAGATGGAATCCAGCTATCAATTCATCACCCGGGAAAGCGGCAGCCGCGGCCACCGCCTGGACATCCACCCCCGGCTGTACTGGCCGACCCAAGTGGGCGGCTGGCTGAACCTGGACCCCTCCCTGGGCGCGCGGGAGCTGGTCTATTATCCCTATGACGTGGAAGACGCGCCCTACGTCGGTATGCGGTCGCGGGAGATGTTCGAGGCCCAGCTCGAAGCCTCCACGCGGATGGCCCGTGTGTATGACCTGAATCATTTCGGCGTGACCCAGATCAAGCACCGCTTCCAGCCGCTCATCGCCTACCGGCTCTTCACCGGCGGGAATCTGGACGACCTGCCGCACTTCGACTACATCGACCGGCTGGAGCGGGAGGAGATGATCGAATACGGCCTGGTCAATTACCTGGTGGCCAAGAAACCCCGGAAGGCCGCCGAGGAGGGGGAGGGGAACCGGGACGCCCCGCTTGGATACGACTACTACGAGTTCCTGCGCTTCGGCCTGTTCAGGACTTACAACCTCCTGGCCTCGCGGCTCGACCAATCGGACCCCGAAAACGAGCGGGCGGTCCACGGGCCTTGGGAGGCCCGACTCAACCTGTATTTCCCGCCGTTCATCGAACTGGAGGGGACCGGCGCCTATGACACCTACGATCACAGGTGGACCGGATACAGCCTGGATTTGCGCTTGAAGGACAGTCGCGGGGACGAACTGCTGATCGAATACAACTACAGCTACGAGAATTACAAGGAGCTTCACTACAAACTGCATCTCACCCTGACCGAAAAGCTGGGGCTCGAACTCGAGGACCGTTACTCCTACCAGGAGGGGTTAAGCATCGAGACCGTGGTGGCCCTGGTCTATCGGGCGCAGTGCTGGTCGGTCCGCTTGGAATACGTGGACCAGCTCCTGGACCGGTCCCTGACCGTCCTCTTCACCCTGAACGGGCTGGGTGAATTGAGCGCCTATACCTTCCGGCCCCGCCCCGATTCCCAGTAGGATTCTGTTTCAGAAACGGCTTATAGCAGGAAGTCTTCCATTCTCGTTCCAAGACTCTGCCCTCGAATGGGAGTGAACACCCCGTCACCCCGGCGAAAGCCGGGGTGACGTCTTTTTCGTCAGACTATATTGAGGCGCCTGGATTCCGGCTTTCACCGGAATGACGTTTCGAGGCTTGGCCAGAGGGAATCCGTCGTCCCAATAAAATCCCGTCATGCTGGCAAAAGCCCATTGCCCCCGCGAAAGCTCGTCACCCTGGCGAAAGCCAGGGTCCAGGCTCACCAGGGCAAGACCCCTTGTCCATTTTCCCCTCGTTCCAGGGCTCTGCCCTGGAACGTCATAACGATTTGAGGCTCTGCCTCAACACAATTTCATCCCGGTAGAATTAAATCGCCCGGACGATAAAGGTGTCGAGGCAAAGCCTTGGAACGGGAGTGAACGAGTCTTCTCACTCCTCCTGGATCGGGTGCGGTTCGAGGCCCACCAGGGCGGAATCGTCCAGGGTCTCGTCGATGCCGGCCAGGTACCGGGCCAGGCGCTTCTTGTCCTCGTAGTCGTAGCCCAGGTTCAGGGCGATGGTCTCCATGATCGGGGACCCGCCGCCGTGCACCCCGGCGATCTTGTACCAGGCCGACATGGCCGAGGCGCCGATCTCCTCGATGAATTTCCATATCTTGAGGGAGACATCCGGGTCGAGGTTGGGGTTGCGGACGATGAACTTCATGAGGTCGTCCACGTTGTCCCCTTCCTCGAAGTCCTCTCCAAAGGGCATGGTCACGGAGATGCCGCCGGCGATCTCGGTCAGCAGGTTGTACTCGTGGTAAATCAGTTCGCCGGTCAGCCGCCGGCCCACGTTGGCGTAAATCTCGTTGGGGAAGAAGACGCCGGCTGAGGTCTTTTCGCCGTACACCGCGGCCGCCACGCCCGCGGCAAAGGCCAGCTCGGCCGAGGAGGCGAAACTGGAGAGCTTTTCCCGGATGTGGGCCACCTTGGCGATGTTGTTGGCCTCGGCGGCCAGGCAGGACGCGCCGCAGAGGATGTCCGACACGGCGGGCTTGCACCCGCAGTAGCTGAAACGGTGCGAGTCGGCGAAGAGCAGGGCCATCCGCCGGCCGAACTGCCATTCGCCGCACATGAAGACCCGCTCGCGCGGGATAAAGACGTTGTCCAGGATGACCACCGAGTCGGAGACGCCGAAGCGGGCAAAGGGCGCGGCCCCGGCCTTGTCCTTTTCCCGGAGCCAGACCGGCCGGGTGATGAGGCGTACGCCCTCGGCGTCGCCTGGCACGGCGAAGGCCACGGCAAAGTCGCGGTCTTCCTCCATCAAGGCCCGGGTGGGGATGACGAAAATTTCGTCGGCGTAGGCGGCCTGGGTGATGGACATCTTGACCCCGCTGACCACGATGCCGTCCTCGCGCTCCTCGACCACGTGCACGTAGGCGTCCGGGTTCTTTTGTTCGCTGGGCCTTTTCAGCCGGTCGCCCTTGGCGTCGGTCTGTGCGCAGCAGCCGTCCAGGTCCTTTTCGTGGTACACCTTCAGATAATCCAGGAACCGCTGGTGGTAGTCCGTGCCGTTGGCCTCGTCCATCTCCTTGGTGCACACGGCCAGGGCCACGATGGCGTCCTGTCCCATGCAGCGCTGGATGCACCCGCCGGCCCGGCGCGCGCCCACGCGGATCAGCTTCTGTTTCTGCAAGAGGTCGTGGGGATTCTGCGGCAGGTGGGCCCAGCGGTTGATGGGCTGGCCGGTGAGCGTGGACGTGGCCGTGGCCAGGCCCTGGCAGGCCGGGTCCTGGGCCAGGTCAAAGGTGATGTCCAGCACGTTGATGCCGGGCGCCAGCCGGGGGTCGTCCCGGCCGACCTTTTTCCCACCGATGTAGATGTTGGGCTTCATGTTAAAGAGGTCTTGGCGGTACTGTTCCTTGGTGCGCAGCATGATGGGTCCTTTCAAAGGAAGCGTTGAATCTGGTTTTCCAGTTCCCGGCGGGGCAGGGCGCCCTGCACCCGATGAACGGGCTGTCCGGCCTTGAAGACGATCAGGGTGGGGATGCTTTGGATACCGAAGCGCGCGGCCGTGGCCGGGTTTTCGTCCACGTTGAGCTTGGCGATTTTCAGCCGGCCGGCGTAGTCCCGGGCCATTTCCTCCAGGACCGGGGCCACCATGCGGCAGGGTCCGCACCAGGGGGCCCAGCAGTCCATCAGCACCGGGCCTGGGTGGTTCAGCACTTCGGAGCCGAAGGTCTGGTCCGTGATGTCGATGGGATGCGTCGGGCCGGCGCCGGCCTGAAGCGGGGTCTTGCACCGGCCGCAGACGGGCCGGTCGTTCAGCCGGCCGCGGGGCACGCGGTTTTTCGCGCCGCAGCTTGGGCAAGGCACAAGTACGGCGTCCGTGTTCGTGGTCATGATCGTCCCCCTACAAAAGGTCCTTGGCCGCCTGGAGCGCGGCCTCGTAATTCGGCTCGTGGGTCGTCTCGGCCACGAGTTCTTTATAACGGACCACGCCCTCCCGGTCCAGCACAAACACGGCCCGGGCCAGGAGACGCAGCTCCTTGATGAGCAGGCCGTAGGTCCGGCCAAAGACGGCCTCCCGGTGGTCGGACAGGGTCTTGACCTTGTCCACGCCCGCGGCTCCGCACCATCGCTTCTGGGCGAAAGGCAGGTCCATGCTCACGGTCAGGATGGCGATGTCGTCGCTCAATCCGGCCGCCTCCTGGTTGAACCGCCGAGTCTCCAGATCGCAGACCGCGGTGTCCAGGGAAGGCACCGAGGTCAGGATGACGACCTTGCCCCGATAGTTCGAGAGTTGGACCGGCTTCAGATCGTTGTCCAGGATGGTGACGTCCGGCGCGCGGTCTCCGACGTTGATGGCCTGGCCCAGCAGCGTGAGCGGCTGGCCTTGCAGGGAAACGGCCCCAGGTTGTTCGGCCATGGCATCCTCCTTCTCAGGGTCGCTTGGTCAGTCTCAACCGAAAACGCGGCCCGGGCTGATTTGGGTCCTTCATAAAAAAATAGCCATCTTTCCCTGAATTTCAACCAACCGGGGTCAGCCTGGCAATCGGGGATCGAACCGACGCCACTCACCGACGCCCGTGGCTTGTTCGAAGGCGTGGGCCAGCTCCAGCACGCCGCGGTCGTCCCGGTGTCGGCCCACGATCTGGATGCCCACGGGCAGGCCCTCGGCCGTGAACCCGGCCGGCACGGAAATGGCCGGCAGGCCGGTCACGGTGATGTGGTAGCAGGACTTCATCCAGTCGATATAGGTCTCCAGGGCCACGCCCTCGATCTCGGTGATGTAGGGCTGGTCCACGTCGAAGGGCGGCACCTGGTTGACCGGCAGGACCAGGAACTCGTGGGCTTCCATGAATTCGCGCACGCGGTGAAAGAGCCTTGTCCGGTCGGCCTCGGCCCGGCCGATCCGCGCGCCGGTCAGGGCCCGGCCGGCTTCGATGTTCCAGACGACCGTGTCCTTGAGCAGATGGCGGTGGCTGTCCAGATATTTCCCCCATCGGGCCTCGAAATAATAGGCCCTAAGGACCTGGAAGATGTCGTCGGCGTCGGTAAGGTCCGGGGTCGCCTCCTCGACGATGCACCCTAGGTTCTCGAAAACGGACCGTTGCCGTATCAAGACCTCGCGCACCCGCCGGTCCACGGGCAAACCGCCCAGGTCCGGGCTGAAGGCCACGCGCGTTCCTTTGAAATCCCGGCCGAGGGGTGGCGCGAATTTTCCTCCAGGCTCGGACAGGGCCGTGGGGTCTCGGGGGTCCGGGCCGGCGACGGCGCTGAGCAGAAAAGCCAGGTCGGTCACGGACCGGGCCATGGGGCCGACCACGACCAGGGGGAACCAGCCCAGGGTCTTGGGCCAGGAGGGAACCCGGCCCGGCGAGGGACGCAGCCCGACCACGTTACAGAAGTTGGCCGGGTTGCGCAGCGAACCGCCCAGATCGGAGCCGTCGGCCAAGGCGATCATGCCCATGGCCAGGGCCACGGCGGCCCCGCCGCTGCTTCCGCCGCAGGTCTTGGTCAGGTCGTAGGGATTCCGGGTCGCGCCAAAGACCTGGTTGAAAGTCTGGGACCCGGCCCCGAACTCGGGCGTATTGGTCTTGCCCAAACAGATCGCGCCGGCCGCTTTCTGCCGGGCCACGATCAGGGCGTCGTGGTCGGGCACATAATCTTTGAAGATGGGCGAACCATAGGTGGTGCGAAGGCCCTGGGTGGGCAGCAAGTCCTTATGGGCCACGGGCAGCCCGGCCAAGGGGCCTGGGTCCAAACCTTGGGCCAAGGCCCGGTCCACGGCCTCGGCTCCCGCCAAGGCTTGCTCCGGGATCAGGCTGACGATGGCATTCACCACCGGGTTGATCCGGTCGATGCGGGCCAGGTGGGCCGCCATCACCTCCCGGGCCGATACCTCGCGCGTTCGGATCAAGCGGGTCAGCTCGACGGCCCCCTTGAAACAAAGTTCGTTTTCGGCCACGCTGTCCTCCCTTTTCATCGCGTCTATGCTTTGCAAAATTATATCCACTGTGACATATTCTAGTCCAGCGTCATCCAATGCGGAACCAGGGATATGGAGCATTTTTTCAAAGTAAAAACCGTGGCCGAGGTGCTGGACCTGATCGGCCGGTTCGAGCCGCTGGCCGGCGAGCAGGTCGCTTTGGCCGAGGCCCGGAGCCGGGTTCTGGCCGAATCCATCCGCGCCGCCGAGAACGTGCCCACCTTTGACCGTTCGACCATGGACGGCTACGCGGTCCGGGCCAGGGACACCTTTGGCGCGACCGAAAGCCTGCCCGGTCTGTTTGCCCTTATTGGCGAAGTGGCCATGGGCGAGCAGCCCGAGACGCCCGTCGGACCGGGCCAGACCATGCGCGTCTGGACCGGCGGCATGATGCCCCAGGGGGCCGACGCCGTGGTCATGGTCGAATACGCCCGGGCCGTGGACGACAGCATGGTCGAGCTGGCCCGCGCCGTGGCGCCGTATGATCACGTGATCCGGGCCGGCGAGGACGTGAAAGCGGGCGAGGTTTTGCTGAGGCGGGGCGCGCGGCTTCGGCCCCAGGACATCGGCCTCTTGGCCGGCCTGGGCGTGGGCCGCGTCCAGGTGACGCGTCAGCCCAGCGTGGCCGTGATTTCCACGGGCGACGAGATCGTGCCCGTCGAGGAATCGCCCGGGCCGGGCCAGGTCCGGGACATCAACACCTACAGCCTGGGCGCCTTGGTCGAATCGGCCCACGGGTTGCCCGTTCATCTGGGCCTGGTTCGGGACGACCCCCAGCAGCTTCGGGCCGTGGTGGCTCGCGGTTTGGAACAGGCCGACACGGTCATCCTCTCGGGCGGCAGCTCGGTGGGCGTGCGGGACTATACGGTGGAGGTCTTTTCCTCGTTTGCGGACAGCGAGATTCTGGTGCACGGCGTTTCGGTCAGTCCGGGCAAACCGACCATCCTGGCGCGGGCTGGGCAAAAGAGCCTGTGGGGTTTGCCCGGACACACGGTCAGCGCCATGATCACCTTTGATCTGTTCGTGCGGCCGCTCATCGAGCGTTTGTCCGGGGAGGCGGTCGGCCCGGAACGGCCCGGCCGCTTTATCGAGGCCACCCTGGCCCGGAACGTGGCCTCGGTGCACGGCCGGGAGGATTACGTGCGCGTCCGTCTGGAACGGGCCGAGGACGGGAGTCTCGCGGCCCATCCGGTGCTGGGCAAATCCGGTTTGATTTCGACCATGGTCAAGGCCGACGGTTTGATTCGCATCGGCTTGAACAGCGAGGGCTTGCGCCGGGGCGCGGCGGTCAAGGTTGCCCTGTTCGAGCCGTAAGGTGAGGGAATACAGATGAAGCCTGAAAAGCCGTTCGAGCGGCACGTCTATCTGGAACTCAAGGGCCTTTCCGAGGCGCGCCGGATTTTTCTCGACCGGTTCGATCCTAGGGGCTGGCTGGATTCCGAAATGGTCCCCACGGCCGAGGCCCTGGACCGGGTCACGGCCGAGCCGATCTTCGCCCGGCTGTCCTCGCCCGCCTACCATGCCGCGGCCATGGACGGCATCGCGGTTATGGCCGAGGACACCTACGGCGCTTCCCAGGACGCGCCCCGCACGCTTCAGCTCGGCCGGAACGCCTTTGAGCTGAACACCGGCCATCCCCTGCCCGAAGGCGCCAACGCGGTCATCATGATCGAGAACGTCGAGCGGCTGTCCGGCGACCAAGTGCGGATCGAGGCCGCCGCCTATCCCTGGCAGCACGTGCGCAAGGTGGGCGAGGATATCGTGGCCACGGAGATGGTCATCCCCCAGAACACACGGCTGAACGCCTATGAACTCGGGGCCGTGGTCGCCTCGGGCCACGGACGGATCGCGGTCAAGAAACGGCCGCGGGTATATGTCATCCCCACCGGCTCGGAACTGGTGTCCATAAAGGACGCGGAAGCCAACCCCAAGCCGGGCCAGATCGTGGAATTCAATTCGGTCATGCTGAGCGCCATGATCGGCCGGGCCGGCGGAGAGGCCGTGGTCACGGACATCGTGCCCGATGACTACGCGGCCATCCGGGAGGCGGTGCGCCGGGCCATCGCCGACGGCGCGGATATGGTCATGGTCAACGCCGGGTCCTCGGCCGGCAGCGAGGACTACACGGCCACGGTCTGCGCCGAGTTGGGCCAGGTGCTGGTTCACGGCGTGACCATCATGCCGGGCAAGCCCACCATCCTGGGCGTGGCCGAGGGCCGGCCGTTCATCGGCAATCCGGGCTACCCGGTCTCAGCGGTCATTTCCTTCGAGCAGTTCGCCGCGCCGCTTCTGGCCCGGTTGCTGGGCGTTCCGCCCGAGGACCGGCCGCGGGTCACGGTCCGGCCTTCCCAGGCCTTGCCTTCGCGGCTGGGCCTGGAGGAATTCCTCCGGGTCAAGCTCGGCCGGATCGACGACGAGATCGTGGCCGTGCCGCTCCCCCGGGGCGCGGGTTCCATCACCACCCTGACCCGAGCCGACGGCATTATCCGCATCCCGACCGACAGCGAGGGCGTGGGCGCCAACGAGCGGGTCCAGGCCGAACTGCTGCGCGCGCCGGCCCAAATCGAAGGCACGCTCGTGGTTATCGGCAGCCACGACAACACCCTGGACCTGTTGGGCGACTATATCCGCCGCCAGGACCCGGGCGTGACCCTGTCCTCGGCCAACGTGGGCAGCCTGGGCGGGCTCCTGACGCTGAAACGCGGATTTTGCCACCTGGCCGGGTCGCACCTCTTGGACACCCGGAGCGGCGAGTACAACGTCTCCTATCTTCGAGAGCACCTGGCCGGCCTGCCGCTCCGACTGGTCAACTTCGTCTATCGCCAGCAGGGCTTTGTCGTGCCCAAGGGCAACCCCAAAAAGATTCTCGGCTTCGGCGATCTGGCGCGGGACGACGTGGTGCTGGTCAACCGCCAGCTCGGGTCGGGCACGCGGATTCTCTTGGATTATCATCTCAAGCAGGAGGGCCTGGACCCGGCCCGGATCGCGGGCTACGAACGGGAGGAGTTCACCCACATGGCCGTGGCCGTGGACGTGCTGTCGGGCCGGGCCGACGTGGGCGTGGCCATCTTTGCCGCGGCCAAGGCCCTGGATTTGGACTTCGTGCCCGTGACCACGGAGCGGTATGACTTGGTCATCCCGGAGCGGTTCTGGGGAGACCGCAAGATTCAGGCGCTCTTGGAAGTCCTGGCCGACGCGGAGTTTCGCGAGGCCGTGACCGCGCTGGGCGGCTACGGCGTTGAGCAGATGGGCGAAGTGCTCTGGACCTGGGACGGGGTCGCCGCATGACCGCCCGGGACGCGCTTCCGCCCCTGGTCTGCGTGGTGGGCCGATCAAACGCAGGCAAGACCACGTTCATGGAAAAACTCCTGCCCGAACTCGCCCGCCTGGCCCTGTCCGTGGGCACGATCAAGCACGACGTGCACGGCTTTGACATCGACGTGCCGGGCAAGGACAGTTGGCGGCACAAGCGGGCCGGGGCGCGGCGGACCGTCATCAGCTCCCCGGCCAAGCTGGCCCTGGTTCAGGACACGGACCACGACTGGAGCCTGGACGAGCTGCTCGGATTTTTCCGTGGCATGGACCTGGTGCTGGTCGAGGGTTACAAGCGGGCCGAGCGGCCCAAGATCGAGGTGTACCGTCCCGAGGTGCACGCCGAGCCGTTTTGCAGCAGCGACGAAAATCTCATCGCCCTGGTCAGTGACGCGCCGCTGGATTTGAACGTGCCCCGCTTCGGCCTCAATGACGCGGCCGGCCTGGCCGCTTTCCTCAAGCGGCATTTTCAGCTCTAACGCGGTTTTTCCGCGAACGCCTTCACAACCAAAGCCCCATGCCTTCATGGCGAGGAATCACGCGATAGCGTGACGCCGCGGCAACCTCATTCATTGTTCAATAACGAGATTGCTTCGCTTCGCTCGCAATGACAGGAAGGGGCTGTTGTGATCTCAAGAGAGGACTATCGGCAGATCACGCCGGCAGCGGGCTCACCACCCGGACGGTCATCCGCGCGCCGGCCTCGACGCGGGCCGTGCCCTCGGGGATGAAGACCAGGCCTGTCTTGCGGGCCATGGAGACGAGGCGGCTGGCCTCTTTCAAGGGCACGGCCACCCAGTCGTCCTGGTCGCGGACCAGTTCCACGTGGATCACCTGGGTCCAGTCCTGGTCGCCGCTGATGGATTCGGAGAGCCGGGCCGGAAGCTCGGGGAAGATGGGGCCGCGCCAGCCCCCCATGGCCATGAGTCCGGGCAGTGCCAGGGTCAGCAGGGCCGCCTCGAACGACGGCGGGCCGCCGGGCAGCAGGAAAAAAGGCCGGCCTTCGAGCAGGCCGAAACCCACGGCTTTACCCGGTCCCAGCCGCACCCGGTGGAAGACCGGCCGCCAGCCCAGACCGCTCAGAGTCCGGGCCACGAGATCGCGTTCGCTCTGCCAGGCCCCGCCGCTGGTGATCCAGGCGTCGGCTTGGTTTTTCAGATGCTCGATGGCCCGTGTTATGTCCTCCTCCCGGTCGGGAACGATGGCGGAAGCGGGCCGGGGAAAGCCCAAGGCGTTCAGCCAGGCCAGGGCCTCGACCAGGTTGCTGGCGTAGAGCTGGCCCGGCGCCAGATTCTCGCCCGGCAAGACCACTTCGTCGCCCGTGGCGATCACGGCCACGCGGGGCCGGGCGAAAACCCGCAATCGCTTTCGGCCGGCCGAGGCCAGGAGGCCGATCAAGGCCGGGTGCAGCCGCTGGCCGGGATGGGCCACGACCTGCCCGATCCGAATATCCGATCCCCGGGGCAGCACGTTGCGGCCTGGTTCGGCGTTGTTCTGGCAGAAGACCCACCCCGCCTCCTCCCGGGCGAACTCCCGGGCCAAGACCGCCCGAGCGCCGGGGGGCAGGGGAGCGCCGGTGGTGACGCGCACCGTCGCTCCGGGCGTCAAAACCGGCGAATTGAGCGGGCTGCCCGCCATTTGTGTGCCGATCAGACGCAGTTTGACGTCATGTTTGACTGCCGCTTGGGCCACGTCCTCGGACCGAACCGCGTAGCCGTCCTTGAGGGCCGCGTCGGTCGAGGGGCTGTCGGCCGCGGACACGACTTCCTCAGCCAGGACCCGCCCGGCGGCCTGGGACAGATCGACCGCCTCGTCCCCCGGGCGGGGGACATTGGCCAGCACGAGCCGGAGGGCCTCGTCATAGCCGATCATGGTTTCGTTTGAGGACAACTGGTTACTCTGATTCAGCTTTCTTGCCGGCGACGGATGGTCAGGCGGATGTCTCCCTCCTGATCGCAGGATTTGAGCGTGGAGATGAGCCCGGCCATGGTGCTGGCGATGATCTCCTCCACAAAGGGCACCATGGGCACCCGCCGCTCGTTGACCCACAGGTCCACGAGCCTGACATCTTCCCGCCGGGGCAGAATCTTTTGTTCGATCAGGTCGGCCAGTCCGGCCAGGTCATCCTCGGGAAAGTAAGGCCAGTCCTTGTCTTCCGAGGGTTTGTCCCCGGTGACGGCCAAAAGATATTTGCTCTTGCGGGTCACGGGCAGTTTGGCGAGGTCCCGGCGGAAGACGTCGATGCTGGGCAGGTTGAGCTTCTCCCGGCTTTCGACCAGCGCCAGGTCCGCTTCCGGCAGATACGTGGCGGCCACGATTTCGGGCATCAGCTCTTCTTCGAGCAGTACGCGCGCGGTCAGGCCTTGGGGACCGGACAGAATCGCGCCGCATGAGCCGGCCGGGCCTGGAGGCGCGGGCCGCGGCATCGGACCCTCCTCCTCGGACCACCGTTCGATCACGCCCACGCGCCAGCCCCGGTGGCGAAGCTCCTGGACCAACCCGCAGACCAGCGCGGTCTTGCCGCTTCCGGCCGGCCCGACCACGGCCACGGTCTGCACCAGGCCTTTCTGGCCGGCGTCCGAGGTCAAGAGCAGGGGCAAAAGCCTTTTGTTCTTTTCGCGGCCTTTGCTCTGGAAACGCTTGGCCACGTCCGGGACAAGGCGCGCGTCCGCCTTTTTGCCCTTACCGGCCAAGGGTTCGATCAAGGTCAGGCTAAGAGATGCCTCCAGGGTCCGGAATATTTTAAGCAGCCGGTTATAGGATTCGCCCGACGCCTCGGCCGCGGCCCGCAGGGAGCCTGTCTGGGCCGCGCTTTCGAACCAGACCTGGAGTTGTTCCTCGCGGGCCACGGTTTCCCGGCCGTCTTCCAGACAAAGCTTGGCTGTAATCGTCATCCGTTTTCTCCAAGACCGCGCCTCGCGCAGGGTATTTTCCGCCGGGAAGCCGCGATTTTTCTTCATTATAACGCAACCCCGGCCGAGAGGCTATTCGTCAAAAAACGCGGGGCCATGCAGCCTGGTGACTGCATGGCCCCGTGGGGTCTTCTTGGTCGCTGGACTTTTTCAGACCGTCTCTTCCGAGGGCTTCGTTTCCGATCCGGCGGATGTCTTTCCCGCCTTGGCCTGTTCGGCCAGGCGCAGAATCTGGGTCAGACGCGGTTCCGGTTCGCTGAAAAAGGCCTTCTGCCATTCCTCGGCCGTGAGCACCTTGCTCATGTAGGCCTCGACCGGGAACTGACGCTCCCAGCAAAGGAGCGCCTTGGAGCAGGGCAGACCTCCGGCCACCTTGCGGCAGTAGTCAAAGGGAACCGTCCCTCCCAGCCGCGGGCAGCGGATCTCCAAGGTATCGAAGATGGTCTTGACGTCCAGCATATGGTTGGTTTCCCTAGGCCGGTTTGGGCAGTCCCTCGATGGCCTTGAGCGCCCGTTCGATCTCCTCTTCGGGCAGGGCGTAGTCGGTCAGCTTCCCGGAGAGATAGGCGTCGTAAGCGGCCATGTCCACCAGGCCGTGTCCGCTCCAGTTGACCAGGATGGTCTTTTCCTTGCCCTCTTCCTTGGCCTCCTTGGCCACCTGGACAACCGCCGCCAGGGCGTGGTTGGTTTCCGGGGCGGAGATGAAGCCTTCGGTTCGTGCCCAGTCCACGCCGGCCTTGAAGGTTTCGAGGTTGTGATAGGCTCGGGGTTCGACGATGCCGTCGCGAACCAATTGGCTGACCAGCGGAGCCATGCCGTGGTAACGGAGGCCGCCGGCGTGAATCGGCGGAGGCACGAAGTCGTGACCCAGGGTGAACATGGCCAGGAGCGGGGTCATCTGCCCCGTGTCGCCGAAGTCGTAGGCAAAAGGTCCGCGGGTCATGGTCGGGCAGGAGGAAGGCTCGGCCGCGATGATCTGGATGTCCTTGCCCGCGATTTTGTCCGCGACAAAGGGGAAGGCGAGGCCGGCGAAGTTGGAGCCGCCGCCGGCGCAGCCGATGATGACGTCCGGATAGTCCCCGGCGATTTCGAGCTGCTTCTTGGCTTCCTGGCCGACCACGGTCTGGTGCAGCAGCACGTGGTTGAGAACCGAACCCAGGGAGTACCGCGTGGGCACCCCGGTGCTGGTCACGGCCGCCTCGATGGCCTCGCTGATGGCGATGCCCAGGGAACCGGGCGAGTCCGGATTCGCGGCCAGTATCTTGCGTCCAGCCTCGGTCGTATCGGTCGGGCTGGCCACGCAACTGGCCCCCCAGGTCTGCATCATCAACCGGCGGTAGGGCTTCTGGTTGTAGCTGATCTTGACCATATAGACTTTGCATTCGATATCGAAAAACGCGCAGGCAAAGGCCAGGGCGCTGCCCCATTGGCCGGCGCCGGTCTCGGTGCAGATGCGCTTGATACCGAATTCATGGTTATAGTAAGCCTGGGCCACGGCCGTGTTGGGCTTGTGGCTGCCCGGAGGGGAGACACCCTCGTTTTTGTAGTAGATCTTGACCGGGGCGTCCAGGAGCTTTTCGAAATTGGTGGCGCGGACCAGCGGCGTGGGCCGCCAGATGGAGTAAATGTCCAACACGGGTTCGGGGATGGGGATCCATCGCTCGGTGCTGGCTTCCTGCTCGATCAGATTCATGGGAAAGATGGGCGCCATGTCTTCTGGAGCGAGAGGTTGGCCGGTCCCGGGGTTCAGGGGGGGCTGCATGCCGTTTGGAAGATCGGCCGCGACATTGTACCATTGCCGTGGCAGTTGGTCTTCCGGCAGTAAAATCTTCTTGGCCATGAGGACCTCCTCAAGGGTGAAAGTGAAAATTGAAATACTTGGGGGTTTGACTGGGGATTCGATTAAGATGGCATCCCAAAAACCCATGGTTTTATAGCACAAGGGTGTTTTTTAAGACAAGTAAAAATAACGTAGAAGCCCTCGTCCCCGCCCTCGGTGGTAAACCCAAGGGGCGGGCTTGGGGCGCGGAGCCTTGAGTTGAACGATTTTTCCTCAGCGGTCGAACCCGAGCAGGTGCTGGTCTTTCATCGCGGCGCCTTGGGGGACGTGCTCCTCGGCCTGCCGTTTTTAGCGGCCTTGCCGCTTCACTTCAAGGCCCAGGCAATGACCCTGGTGGGTCGTGCCTCGGTGATGGAACTGCTGGCCGGCCAGCCCTTTGTGGCCGGGATTCTGGATCAGGACCGGGCCGTGTGGTTGGGATTGTATGGGCGGGAGGCCCAGGCCTCGCCGCATCTCTCACGCCTTCTGAGGGACCACCGGGCCGCGGTGGTTTTTGCCCGCGACCCGAACGATCCGCTTGTCACCGGGCTCAAGCGACTCGGCCTGAACCAGGTTCTGGTCGCGCCGTCCCGTCCGCCGGCCGACATGAAAATGCATCTTGTGGACCATATGTTCGCGGCCACGGGCGTGAAGCCGCTGGCCGTCCCGGTTACGATCACCCCCTCGGCCCAGGCCGGGGAACAAGCCGAAGCTTTTTTAAAGGGCCTGGGTCTTTTGCCCGATCGCTGGGTGTCTCTGCATCCGGGCAGCGGCGGGCCAGCCAAGGTCTGGCCGCTGGAAAACTGGCTGACCCTGGCCGACCGGCTGAACCGGGGGACCGATCTCGTCCCGCTGTTCGTCTTGGGTCCGGCCGAGGCGGAACTGGGAGGGAAAATCGCGGCCGCCTTGGGAGCGGACCGGACGCGGTTGGCCGAAAACCTGCCGCTGCCGGTGCTGGCCGCGTGTCTCGGGCTGGGGCGAGCCCACGTGGGGTTGGACAGCGGCGTGACCCATCTAGCCGCGGCGCTGGGACGCCCGACCCTGGCCCTGTTCGGGCCGACCGACTCGGCCTGCTGGGCGCCGCGGGGTTCGAGCGTGGCGGTTCTATCCCCGGCGGGCGGTCCTGCCGCTTTTACCGATTGGGCTTGGCTGACTCCCGAGCGGGTGCTCGCGGCGCTTCGCCAAACGCTGTCCTGACGAAAAAAAAGACCCGCCGAAGCGGGCCTTGTGGATTCATGAATGAACATGGGTCAGGCGAGCAGAACCCGAGGAAATGTTACCTGCGGTTGGCCCGCTTGTTGCGCCGGGCCATGGCCTTCCGGATGCGGCGCAGGGATTCCCGCTCCTTGCGTTTCCGCTTCTCGCTCGGCTTCTCGTAGTTGCGCTTGGTCTTGAGTTGTTTCAGCAACCCGTCGCGAGCGATCTTCCGTTTGAGGACCTTGAGGGCCTGCTCGACATCATTGTCCTTGACAATGATCTCGATACCGGATTTTGAAGACACTTCAGATATCACCTACCCATCATCAGGAAAATAGGGTCATACCCATCATGTAGCGAAAAAAAGCCAGCTTTCAGGGCGGGAACTTCTTTATGACCCGGACGAGGCCCACTTCGAGGTGTGACCTTCATCGCTGATTCCATTCATGAATATCCGAATTGTTTTTTAATGTCAAGGTTGATTTTTTGTTGTACCCTAAAGAAAACACTGTTTGGGCTCTACCGGCCCGAACTCGGGAGAGGATGAAATGGATCATTTGAAACTGATCGGACAGTTGAAGACCTCGGCCCAAACCAAGATCGTTCTGCTGATCATGGACGGTTTGGGCGGGCTGCCTCTAACGCCGGACGGGCAGACCGAGCTGGAGGCGGCCAAGACCCCCAATCTGGACGCCTTGGCCCGGATTTCGGATTTGGGTCTGTCCACGCCGATCTTTCCGGGGATCACCCCGGGCAGCGGACCGGGTCATTTGGGGCTTTTCGGTTACGATCCGCTGAACTACCAGATCGGGCGCGGGGTGTTGGAGGCGTTGGGCATCGGTTTCGACCTGACGCGTCTGGACGTGGCCGCTCGGGGCAATTTCTGTTCCATGGACCCGGAGACCGGGGTGATCACGGACCGTCGGGCCGGGCGCATCCCCACCGAGACGTGCGTCAAGCTGGTGAATATGCTGCGGGGTATCACCCTGCCGGGCGTGGAGGTCTTTGTGGAGCCGGTGGAGGACTACCGGTTCGTGCTGGTGCTTCGGGGCGAGCACCTCGAAGACGGCCTGACCGAGACCGATCCGCAAAAGACGGGCGTGCCGCCGCTGCCCGTGGAGGCCACCCGGCCCGAGGCGGAAAAGACCGCGGCCCTGTTCAATGAATGGCTCAGCCAGGCCCGGGCCATCCTGGCGGATCAGCGGCCGGCCAACGGGGCCAATCTGCGGGGACTGGCCAAGGTGCCGAACCTGCCGCTTTTCCCGGAGGTGTACGGGCTGAGGAGCGGGGCCATCGCCACCTATCCCATGTATCGGGGAGTGGCCCGGCTGGTGGGCATGGACGTGCTCGAAACCGGACACGACATCGCCAGCGAGGTCGAAACCCTGCGCCAGCATTGGGACGGCTACGATTTCTTTTTCTTCCACGTCAAAAAGACGGACTCGGCCGGAGAGGACGGCAACTTCGAGGCCAAGGTGCATGTCATCGAGGAACTGGATAGCTTTTTGCCCCAGATTATGGACCTGAAGCCCGACGTTGTGGTCGTTACCGGCGATCACTCGACCCCGGCCAAGTGGAAGAACCATTCCTGGCACGCCCTGCCCGTGCTGCTTTACTCGCAGTACGTCCGCCCCACGCCTCAGGCCGCGTACGGCGAGCGACCCTGCGCGGCCGGCAGCCTGGGCCAGATCCGCCACATCGACCTCATGCCCCTGGCCATGGCCAACGCGGGCCGGTTGGTCAAGTTCGGGGCCTAGGCAGCTCTTCGGGAAAAGGGGTCAGGAACCTTTTTCAAATGCCACGCCCGGAAAACGGCGTCTCAGATCGAGACCTGTCCGCTAGGCGCGACATTGCATCGGAAAAAGGGTTTTGACCCCTTTTTCGTACTAGCCGCCGATGCGGTGCATGGCCCGGTTGGAAATATTGATCTGAGGCTGATCGAGGTGATGGTGGGCCGGCTTTTCCAGAACGGCCTCCCGGATCATGCCGGTCAAAACCTCGGGCGGCGTGTGGGCGCGAAGCGGCGTCTTTAAATCCAGTTCCTTATTGGAAAGCAGGCAGAGCCTCAGCTTGCCGTCCGCGGTCAGGCGCAGCCGGTTGCAGCGGTCGCAGAAGTGTTCGCTCACCGGGCTGATCAGGCCGATGGCGCCCCGTGCACCGGGCAGGGCATAGCGGACCGCAGGACCGTCGCCGGTTTCGTACCCCAGCGGCCGGATCGGTCCGAGTTCGGCCAGGAGGTCGCGTATCTCGGCCGCGGCCATGAACCGCTCCCGGCTCCAAAAGCCGACCGTGCCCAGCGGCATGTACTCGATGAACCGCACCTCTATCGGGCGGTCCAGGCTGAGCCGGGCGAAATCCAGAATCTCCCCATCGTTCATCCCCCGGATGGCCACCACGTTCAGCTTGACCCGCTCGAACCCGAGCCGGAGCGCCGTCTCGATGCCTTCGAGCACGCGGGCCAAAACGTCCTGGCCGGTGATTTCGGCATAGACCTTGGGATCGAGGGAGTCCAGGCTGACATTGACCCGCCGGACGCCAGCCGCCAGCAGGTCCTCGGCCATGTCGGCCAGGCGCACGCCATTGGTGGTCAGCCGCAGGTCCAGGTGGCCGAACCGGGCGTGCAGGCGCTGGAGAAAGCCGGCCAGCCCCTTGCGGATGAGCGGCTCGCCGCCGGTGATGCGCAACTTGGTGATCCCTTCGGCCACCAGAATCCGGATCAGCTCCAGGTATTCCTCATAGGACAGGATTTCGCCGTGTTCGAGCTTGCGCTCGACCCCGTGAGGCATGCAGTACCGGCAGCGCAGGTTGCAGCGGTCGGTCACGGAAAGTCGCAGGTAGGTCAGATGGCGTTGATGGGCGTCTGTCAGCACGGTCATTCTCGCACGATATTAAATCAAGCATAGTATAGGACCGGCGGTCCACTATGTCAAAAGAAACATTTTATCGGTTTTGGGCGGCCGGGTGGGGGATTCATCGGTTCTGGAGACGTTCCAGGGCCTTGTTGGGTCCCATGATGATCAAGAGGTCGCTGTCCTTGACCACGAAATTGGCCGTGGGGATATTGATGACCCGTTCGGGCACGAATTCCTTGACCGCCAGAATCTGGATGCCCAGGCGGGTGATCAGGTTCAGCTCGGCCAGGGTTTTGCCGATCCACTCCTTGGGCGGGGCCAGTTCAAGGATGCTGTACCCCTCGGTCAAGGGCAGGTAGGTGAGCACGTTGGGGTTGTGGAGGCGTTCGGCCAGGTGCCAGGCCAGGTCTTTTTCCGGGAAGAGAACCTCGTTCGCCCCGATCTTTTCCAGGATGCGGCCGTGGGGTTCCTGGATGGCCTTGGCCAGCACGTTTTTGACGCCGATCTCTTTCATGAGCAGGGTGGCCAGGATGGACTGGTTCATGCTCGATCCGATGCAGACGATCACGGCGTCCATGTCGCGAAGCCCCAGGGAGAGCATGGCCTCCTGGTCGGTGGCGTCGGCCACGATGGCCTGGCCGACGTGGTTCTTGATGTCCTGGACACGTTTGGGGTCCAGGTCCACGGCCAGGATATCGTGACCCATTTCGTACAACCGGGTGGCCAGGAAGTACCCGAAATTTCCGAGTCCGATCACGGCGAATTGTTTCATGGCGTGCCTCATCCAATCATGATGTTCTCTTCGGCGTAGCGGAAGCGCATCGTCCGCCGGCGGGACATGGCCAGGGCCACGGCCAACGGCCCCAGCCGGCCGATGAACATGGTCAGGCTGATGATGATTTTCCCAGCCGTGCTCAGCGTGCCGGTCAGCCCGGTGGACAGTCCCACAGTGCCGAAGGCGCTGACCACTTCGAAGAGGATTTCCAGGAATTTCCCCCGGCTCGCCTGATGCGAGGCGTCGCCCAACTCGGTGACCTGCAGGAGCAGGGTGGCCGTCACCACGACGATAACGCCGATCAGGGCCACGGTCATGGCCCGCGAGACGCTGGCCTGGGAAAAGGTGCGTCTGAAAAGCTGCGGAGCGTCAAAACCGCGCAGCCGGGAAAAGGCCTGAATCCCCAGCGTGGCGGCCGTGCCCGCCTTGATCCCTCCGGCGCAGGACCCCGACCCCCCGCCGATGAACATCAGCAGGATCAGCAGGAACAGGCTCTCGTTGGCCAAGTGGCCGATGTCCACCGTGTTGAAACCGGCCGTGCGCGCCGTGATGGATTGAAACAGCGCGGCCAGCGCCTTTTCCCGGCCGGGCAGGCCGCCCAGCGAGTTGTTGTGCTCCATGGCCAAAAACAACACCGCGCCGATCAGGATCAGGCCGATCGTGGCGGTCAGCACCACCTTGGAATGCAGGCTGAGCCGGTACCAGGTCCGCCGGGAGTGAGGGAAACTGCGCGACAGCTCGGCCAGGACCAGGAATCCCAACCCGCCGGTGACAATCAGCACGAAAAGGGTTGTGTTCACCAAAAGGTCCGGCCGGTAGTCCATCATGCTGTTGGAAAAGAGGCTGAAACCCGCGTTGCAAAAGGCGCTGACCGCATGGAACACGGACAGATACACGGCCTGGAGCGGGGGATAGTCCTGGGAGAACCTCAGGAACAGGAAAAAGGCCCCCCCGGCTTCGATCAAAAAGGTGAGACCGAACACGCTTAAAATCAGACGGGACAGGTGCCGGTCTCCGCTGTGGGTGAACATGTCCTGGATGACGATCCGGCCGGTCAGACTGACCCGGCCTCCGGCCAGCAGGAGAAAGATGTTGGACAGGGTCAGGATGCCCAATCCCCCGGCCTGGATCATGCCCAGGACCACGAACTGGCCGAACAGGCTCAGGTCCTTGCCCGTGTCCACCACGATCAACCCGGTGACGCAACAGGCCGAGGTCGCGGTGAACAGGGCGTCCACCAGGCTGAGCGGCGTTCCGGTCGAGGCGGCGGGTAGATTGAGCAAGGCTGTGCCCAGGAGTATGACGCCGCCGAACGCGGCCACGGAAGACCGAACCGGCGAGGAGATCAGTTGAGCGAGGCGCATCGTTTCCCGGCTTAAATACAGATAATCTTTGCCCTGAAATTAGATTCGAATGCAGGGTAAACCAGGGCCAGGGGCCTGTCAAGGAGGCGGTAAATGGATGTTCGGACAGGGGTTTGGGCGAGGTGGGGGCCGGGTTGACAAGGGGGCGCGGGCATGCAAAAGATAGGAATACCGGCCCGGGCGCGGACCGGATTCGCGTGATAGGGGAAGGAGGGCGACCGCCGGGGAAACGTGCCGACCGATCTTCTGGAATACATGAAAAGCGGCGGTGGGGTCATGGTGCCCATCCTGGGCATCTCCCTCTATATGTGGGTCCTCATTCTGCTCAAGCTTCGGGAATTGTATGTCGCCCGCCAAGGCGAGCTTCCCTTGGACGAGGCGGTGGAGGCGGCCTTGGCCGGCCGGCTGAAGGCCGCGCTCTGGCAGGAGGAAATCCTGTTGGGATTTTTACGGGGCCGGACCGGGCGGGCGCGACCGGACCGGCTGCTGCTCGACGGCTTGATGGCCAGGCTCCAAGCCCGCATGGATCGGCACATCCAGACCATTCTCGTCCTGGCCGCCGTGGCCCCGCTTCTGGGGCTTCTGGGCACGGTCACGGGCATGATTTTCACCTTCGAGGTCATCACCCAGTTCGGAACGGGCAACGCCCGGGCCTTGGCTTCGGGCATTTCCGAGGCCCTGATCACCACCCAGGGCGGACTGATGGCCGCGGTGCCGGGCCTGTTCATGGGAGATTTTCTCAGCCGCCGCGCGGCCAAGCTGGGCCAGCGCATGAACCGCTTTTGCCTGGGCCTGCCTCGGGAGTTGGACCTGAAACTCGCCCCTGGCGCCCAGGCCTATCCTTCTCGAATGCGGGCGGGACGAGCGTGACCCGTTCCTCTAACCTGCCCGTACATTGTCACCGGTCGGGCCTCGCGGTCCTCGGGCCGCTCTTGCTCGGCATCTTGCTGTTCGCCGGAGGAGTTCGAGCCGAGGAGCCGTCTCTACCGGTCGAAACCGCCAAAGCCTTGAGCCAGGCCCAGGCGGCCATGGAGCTGAAGCGGTACGCCCAGGCCCGGGCCGTGTTGGACGCCTACCTGAAACAGCACCCCCAGGACGCTCCGGCCCAGGCCTATCTTCTTCTGGGCAACGCCTACTTTCGCGAGGGCCGCGAGGAGGATGCCTGGCAGGCGTACCGCCGGGGCCGGGACCTGGCGCCCGAAGATCCTTCGCTGACGCGGAACCTGGCCATTGCCGCCTACGCGACCGAGCGTTTCCGCGAGGCCGGGGCGCTTTTCGAGCAGGTCTATACCGAAGATCGGAAGCCGGCCAACCTCTACCAGTCCTCGGCCGCGTATGCCAAGGCCGGGGAGCCGAAAAAGGCCGCGGCCGTTCTGGATCGGCTCCTGGCGTTGCCGGGGCCGCCCGAGGAGTCCTGGCTGCGGCTGGCCCTTTATCTCAGCTTGCAAACCAAGGACGCGGCCCGGGCCGAAGGGATGCTCGAACGGCTTTTGGAGGCGGAACCGGGGCGGGCCGCCTACTGGAAGATGCTGGGTCGGGCGCGTTTGGACCGGGGGGATTATCGCGGGGCCGTGGAGGCCCTGGAGATCGCTTACGACCTGGCCGGGGCCGACGCCTCGGAACTGACCGCGCTGGCCGATCTGTATCTGTATGTCAACGCCCCCCTTCTGGCGGCCGAGACGCTGAAGAGGGCCTATGGAACCACGGTCTCTCCGCCCGGCTGCGACCGACTGGCCCGGGTCTTTGCCCAAGCCCGGCGCTATGACCAGGCCCTGGCCTGGCTGGACCGGGGCCTTGAGCAGGCGCCCACGGCTTCGCGTTTCTTCGAGAAAGGCCGTCTGCTTTACGAACTGGGGCGCTGGGCCGAGGCCCGAGCGGCCTTTGAGAGCAGCCTGTCGAAAGACCCGAACCAGGGGCAGGCCCACCTGATGCTGGCCTTTATCGCCTGGGAGGAGCGGGATTGGGATCGAACCCGCCGGGCCCTGGAAAAGGCCTCGCGTTTCAAGGAGGTTCGGGACAAGGCCGCGGCCATGCTCTCGGCCCTGGTCGACCGCCCGCCCCGTACGACCCTACCACCCGTGCGCTCCGGCCCGTCTTAGAATCCCCGGTCCTTCCGCTTCGAGCGGCCGCCGTTCATTTTTTTGAGGTTGACAGGACCCCGCGGGCCGCACTACATTCAAGTCACGCATTTCAATCGTTTTTCCAAAACGTTCTGATCGGGACATAACGGGTGTTGTCCGCTCAACCCTGCCGGGCCGGTGTCCATAAAGGCCTGGTGAATACGTCTGGATTGTTGGTTTTCGGGCGTGGGGAAAAGTCTCGAACGGTGAGGTCCAGGGGCGGATAATCCGGTCGATCAGAGCAATCACAGGAGGCGGGCATGAAGTTTGGTAAAAAAAGCGCGGGTGTTTGCATCGTGATGTTGGCCTTGGTCCTGTTGGCGCTGCTGGCCGTGGGCGCCATGGGCCAACAGGGCGAGCCGGCCTGGGTTTGGACATCGGAGAATCCCAAGCCGGCCTGGTGGACGTGGGGCAAGGATTATTTCCCCGAGAATCCGACGCGGGGGGGATACTTGCGGCTGGCGGCTTCCCAGTATATCGGGTTGATGAATCCCAACCATTGGCCGGTCAACGACTGGAACGCCATGACCTATTTTTACGATTTTCTGCTGTACAATGACGGCAAGTTCCAGCCCTCGGTCCGTTTTCTGGCCAGGGATTACAAATTCGTGGACCCCAAGACCGTGGTCATGGAAATCCAGCAAGGCGTTCAATTTCATGACGGCACGGAATTCACGGCCGAGGGATTGAAATACCAGATGGACTGGATCAAGGACCCGAAAAACGGGGCCTGGAGCCGGGCCTGGCTGGAACCGCTCGACTCGGTGGAGGTGGTGGACAAGTACACGGTGAAGTTTCACTTCACCAAAGCCTGGGCGGGCTTTCCGGGGATCATGGCCACGGTGCCCGGCTTCATCATTTCAACCCAGGCCCTCAAGAACGAGGTTCTGATCCGGGAATTCAACTATTTGAACGGCAAGACGGCCAAGGCCAAGCGGAATGCGACCAAGGCCGCGGACAAGGCCCAAAAAGCCACCGGACCGGACGCGGCCAAGCTCAAGGCGGCGGCCAAAAAGGCCATGGACGAGGCGGCCCAAATGGAGGCCGACCTTAAGGCGGCCACGGAAAAAACCAAGGGATTCGTCTCCCTGGATCACCATGCGGTCGGCACAGGCAAGTATATGTACGAAGAGGCCCGGCCGGGGAATTACCTGAAGTACAAACGGAATCCCAACTGGTGGTTCGGTAAGACCGTGGGCCGGCCGGACATGCCTTACCCGGACGGAGTGATCATCACCGTCATCCCGGACCCGAGCGTGCAACTGGCCAATCTCAGGGCCGGCAAGATTCACATTATGGGCCTGAACAAGTCTCAGTATCAGACCACCAAGGACGACCCCAACATCGAGATGCATTTCTCCACCTGGCCGCACGTCATGGCCTTGAGATTCAATACGATGAAAGGCCCGGCCAAGGATATCCGCGTGCGTCAGGCCGTGTCTCACGCCATCGACCGGAAGGCCCTGGTGGCCGGCATCCAGTTCGGTTTGGCCACGGCGGCCAGCGGCATGTATCCGGCCAGGCACTGGTGTCACAACCCGGACCTGAAGGTGGTCAGCTATGATCCGGAGTTGTCGAAAAAGCTGCTGGCCCAGGCCGGTTATCCCAACGGCCTCACCCTGACCGGCTACATGACCAATCAGACGGATTACGTGGCCCTGGCCGAAGCGGTCAAAGACATGTTGTCCAAGGTCGGCGTCACCTGGAAGGTGGACATCCTGGATCCGGTGGCCGGTTCGGACCGGATGAAGAACGTGGAGTATGACTTGGCCCAGGGCGGCTGGGCCTATATCTGGGACCCGGACATGATGGCCACCGGTCTTTACCATCCGGACGGTGGCTTCAACTACGGCCGCAGCGACAACAAGCGGGCCATCGAACTCATCGAGGCCGGCAAGGCCGAAGTGGACATGAACAAGCGGCAGAAGATTTATTGGGAGCTGTCCAAGACGGTTTACGACAACGTTGAAGACGCTTGGCTGTGGTATCCGATGAACATCACGGCCATCCGCAAGAATGTCTGCGGATACAACGACAAACTGCACGACATCGGCCTGGAGGGATTTTATCATTCCCATCCGATCTGGCTGAAGGGCGGCAAGGAGTAACCGGCCGCCTCGTTCGCCGGAGCGGTCAGCCCGGCGCGAACCCACCCAGGCAGGGCTTCCGGGGCCCTGCCTTTTTCATTGCCCGGACTGCTATGTCTTGGCAGCCGAGTCGTTTTTTGGCATCATAGCCGAGACCGGCCTGGCCGAGCAGACCCTCCCGACCAGGGGCCGAAGGCCGGGGATCGGACAGCGAATCGTTTCATGACCTCGAAACCGGGCGATACGGGCAAAACCTTCTGGCTTTTCCGGCTCGAAGCGGTCTCCTCTTTGAAGAATCGGGGCTTCTTCTTTCTCTGGCTGGGCACGTTCCTTTCTTTCAATGGGATGCAGATGCTGGTCATCGCCCGGGGGTGGCTGGTTTACACCATGACCAGTTCCCCGCTGGCCCTGGGGCTGGTGGCCGCGGCCATGGGAGCGCCGATCGTTCTGTTCTCCATTTTCGGCGGGGCCGTGGCCGACCGGGTTCAGAAACGAAACCTCCTCCTGGTCGCCCAGAGCGGGCTGGCCGGGATCAACCTGATCGTGGCCGTGCTCATCTCGACGCACATGATCGCCCTGTGGCATTTGGTCCTGTCCTCGCTGCTCAGCGGCGTGGTCTTTTCGTTCAGCATGCCCACGCGGCAGGCCTTTGTGGTGGAACTGGTCGGCCCGGAGGAGCTGACCAACGCCATCGCCTTGAACTCCCTGGCCGCGAATCTCTGCCGCATCGCCTCGCCGGCGTTGGCCGGGGTGTTGCTCAAGGTCATCGGCACGGCCGGGGTGTTCTGGTTGGTGGTCTTGTCGTACGCGGCCGCCACCGCCACGCTGTATTGGATTCCGGCGGGCGGTCCGGTTCGCGGCGGGCGGGGCATGACGCTCTTCCGGGACATCCTGGAGGGCTTTCGTTACATCCGGCGCAACGCGGTCCTGCTCTCCCTCCTGTCCATCGCCATCGTGCCCATCCTGGTGGCCACGTCGTATCAGATGCTCATGCCGGTCTTCGCCAAGACCATTTTTCAGGCCGGAGAGACCGGTTTGGGTCTGCTCATGTCGGCCGGGGGGATCGGGGCCTTGATCGGTTCGACCCTGATTGCTTCCATGAGCAACATGCGCCGCCGGGGGGTCTTCATGTTGGGGACCGGTCTGTTGTTCGGACTCTCCCAGGTCTTTTTCGGGCTGTCGCCCACCTTGAAGGCGGCTTTTGTCTGCCTCATTTTCGTAGGTGGCGCCGGGTCCATGTTCATGACCCTCATCACCTCATTGATCATGGGCAACACGCCCCAGGAACTCATGGGCCGGGTCATGAGCATCTTTGTCATGACCTTCGGCCTCATGCCTCTGGCCATGCTGCCTGCCGGGGCCCTGGCCAAGACCTTTGGAGCTCCCCTGGTGGTGGCCGTGGGCGGCGGCCTGTTCGCGCTCTTTGTGCTTGGCATGTCTCTGATGCAACCGCGTCTTCGGCAATTGGGTTGAGGCGCTTTTGAAAATGCCCCAAGACATTTAATCCAAGGAGGCTAGACATGACCGACATCGCCGCCGATATTTCGGCCATCCAGGAAACCGTGGAGCACTATTTTCAAGGGATGTACCAGGGCGATACGGACCGGCTCAAAAAGGCCTTTCACCCGGGGGCCCAAGTGATCGGCCATTTTCAAGGCCATTTCGCGCTGAATACGCTGGAGCAGTTCCTGGGATTCGTGGCCTCGGCGCCAGTTCCGGCCCAGACCGGGGAGGCCTATGACATGCGGATCGTGTCTTTGGACATGACCGGGGAGACCGTGGCCGTGGTCAAGGTGGCGGACCTGTACCAGGGCCTTCGTTTCACCGACTATCTGTCCCTGCTCAAGGTGGACGGCGCGTGGGTCATTGTCAACAAGACCTTTTATCACGCGCCCAAGGTGTAGGTGGTCAGGGCTTGGTCGGCTTCTCCTTGTCCGATTTGGAGGAGTGGCGGCGCAGGCAGGCGTCCAGTTCCACGGAACATTGAATCTCGCAGTTCCGCTTTTCCGCTTGCAGCAGGCCGCGGCACTTTTCCATGCACTCCCGGTAGCGGTCCTGGCAGGTCAGGTCTCCGTCGGTCTGGAGGTCGGCCGGCGGGACGGTCGCGCATCCGGCCAGGAGCAGGACCAGGAGTCCAGCGGCCGCTACAAGCCCCGGCATTGTTTTCCACAAGCGATATCGCGCCTTCATGCGTTCCCTCGGTCGGTTCACCGCCACAATCTGGGGATGAGGAAAGGGGTTTTCCGCCGGTAGGCCCGATAGTCCTCGCCGAACCGGGCCTCGAGTTCGCCTTCCTCGATGAACCGGTTGTAGAGGCTGCCTAATAGCAGGGCCAAGAGGAAGGCCAGCATGCCGACCATGATGGACGAGAGCCAGGTGCCCAGCCCGAGGTAGTAGATCATGGCCCCGAGTTGAATGGGGTTGCGGCAGAGGCGGTAAGGCCCGGAAACGACCAGCGTCCGCGTGGGCGCGGTCGGAGCCGGGGTGCCTTGGCCGGTGCGCCATTGGGTGATCACGGCCCAGGCGATGATGGCCAGGCCGAGGGGCAGGCAGACCCACATGATGATGCCCGGGGTGTATTCCATGATTTGGGCCTCGACCACTCCGCCGAACCAGATGAAGAGGAGAGGCAGCAACGCGAGAAAGCCGATCGCGCCGGCCGCCAGCGAGATGAGCTTGCGGCGGTTGGTGGGCGCTTTTTGGCTGAAGGTGAGAAAGAGTCGCGTGAGCGGGCTTTGCATGGAATTCTCCTTGAAGCGTTTTATGGGGTTGTCGAGGCTGTTTTCTTGGATTCGGCCGCGGCCGGGATCAAGCGGCCGTTTCGGGTCAAGGCGTTCGATTCGGGAAAATCCAGCCTGCCCAGACGATACATCAACCGGCCCGCCCGTTTTTGAGGGTCCAGGAGGGGCGGCTGGCCGTAGGTCTGAAAAAAGGACACGATCCGGCCGCTGATCAGCCTGCCTTTCGCGTCCAGCTCCACGAGCAAGAGCGGCGCATATCCGGTTTCCCCCTGGACGTTGATGCCTTCCCCAGTGCAGAAATTGCCCAACGAGTAAGCGATCAACCGGCCGTGATAAACCTCCAAGGCCCGGGGGACGTGCGGCCCGTGCCCCAGCACCAGGTCGGCCCCGGCCTCCACCACGGCCCGGGCGAACCTGACCACCTCCCCCCGTGGCTCCTCTAGATGATACTCCATTTCGCGCGGCGTGCGGATCGCCTCACGTCCCTCTTGGCCGCCATGGAAGGAGACGATGACAATGTCGTTCTTCCGGGCAAGTTGCCGTACGGTCCGTCGGGCCTTGGGGATGTCCAGAAGCCAGTTGCTGTGGGCCGAGGTGTGGAAGGCGATCATGACGACCTTCAGCCCGCGCACCGTCTTGCGGGCCGTCACGCCCGGCGGGCCGGAATAGGCGATCTTATGCCCGCGCAGGGTCTCCATGGTTTCCCGGGCGCCCTCCCGGCCGTAGTCGTAAAAGTGATTGTTGGCCACCGAGACCATGTTGAAGCCGGCCTCGGCCAGATACCGGGCGTAGCGGGGCGGGGTGCGGAAGATATAGGCGCTCGTGCCGGCCGGGGTCTTCTTGGACTTCTCCACTTGGGTCAGGGTGCCCTCATGGTTGCAGAAGACAATGTCGCGGGACGAAAGGAAGGGTTTGACCGCGGTAAAAAGGCTCAGGCCGTCATCCGGCGGAAGACGGCCCTCAGTGCCCATCATCACGTCCCCCACGGCCGCGACTTTGACCGTGCGCGGCTCGGCGGCCTGGGACCGCGATAAGGGTATGACCCCCACCAGGAGCAGGACAAGTCCCGCGGCCAGGGCCGGGAAGATATTTTTACCATGAAAACCCGCGCGCACGGCCATCACGGCCTCCAGTCCCGGTTGCTGGTTCTAGCCTATAACCGGGACGAGGCCGGGTCAAGGGCCTTTTCCCGTTCGGGCAGGGCCTTGACCACGACCATGGTCACGTCGTCCTCCAGAGGGTGTTCGCCTCGGAAATCGTGCAGGGCCTCGATCACGGCGGATTGAATCTCCTCGGCGGAATCGGCCGCGCACCCGCGAATCACGTTTTTTAACGCTGTCTTGCCGAACATCTCGCCCCGGCTGTTGTGCGTCTCCCAGATGCCGTCGGTGCCCACGAGCAGCACCTGGCCGGGTTCGAAACGGTGCTGAAACGTCGCGTATTCGTAGTCCTCGAAAAGCCCCAGGGCCAGGCCTTGTCCGGCAAGGTCCACAAAGGCCTCGCCCATCCGATCGAACAAAAGCGGGGGATCGTGACCGGCCATCGCCCAGTTCAGCGTTCCCTGGCCGGCGTCCACGTCACCGTAGAAGAGGGTCATGAACTGACCCGTTTCGGCCGTGTCCTGGCAGAGCTGCCGGTTGACGTCCTGAACCACGTTGGCCGCTTCCCCGGGCATGGCCGCTCGAAGCCTGAGCAGCCCCCGGGCCGAGGCCATGAGCAGGGCCGCGGAAAGGCCGTGGCCCGAAACGTCCCCCACGACCACGGCGAAGCGATTCTCGTTTTCCAAACCCACGTGGAAGAAATCGAAATAATCTCCCCCGGTCTCGTCACAATACCGGCACACCCCCGCGATGTCGAAACCGGGCACGCGCAAGGCCTCGCGGGGCAGAAAGCTCTCCTGAATCCGCCGGGCCATCTCTATCTCCCGAAGCGTGAGCTGCTGGAGCATCTCCTGGCGGTAGAGCCGGGTGTTTTCAATGCAGACGGCCGCCTGGGAGGACATGGCGGTCAGCAGCCGTTCGTCGTGATCGGTGAAAAATCCGCCGTTTTTTTTGTTCAGCAGTTGGATCACACCGATGATTTTCTGCTGCGGGTTGCGCATGGGCATGGTCAGCATCGAGTCCGAGGTGTAGCCCGTGACCTGGTCGAAGCTCCGGGCGAACCGCGAATCCGCGTAGGCATGTCGCAGGTTCAGGGTCTCGCCGGTGGCGGCCACGTGCCCGGACACCCCGTGTCCGAGCTTGAGCCGGATTTCCTTAAGGTCGCCCGTGTCCTGGAGCAGCACCCTGGAATAGATTTCGCCTTGTTCCTCGTCCACCAGGTACAATGTGCCCCGGTCCGCTTCGACCGTCTCCACCAATTGATTGACGATGAAGGCCAGCAGCTCGTCCAGGGTCATGTCCGTGGTGATCTTTTGGCTGACGGCCAACATGGCGTTCAATTCGCGGGAGGTGCTGACGCTGGGCGCCCCGGGCGGCGCCGGTTCGAAGCTGCCGGATATGGTCAGGCGGTTGGGTTCGCCGGGAACCGACGAAGGCGTGCAGGTGAGGGTGCAGAGCCAGGCCGGCGAGGTCCGGGTCTGGCCGGAAGCGGTGGTCACCTTTCCTTCGAGTTCGGACGCCGACCTATCCACGGAGTCCGGCAAACCCACGGCACGTCCCCAATCCAGGATTTGGAAACTCACCAGGTCCGCGCACCCTTCGGCCCGAAGTAAAAGGTTGCCGTTCACCCCCCGGGGATAGGCGTGCAGCATGATCCGGCCGGCGATCTGCTCCATCATCGGTTCCAGTTCGGACAGGCTCTGCTCGGACATGCGCAGCCGGCTGCCGATCCCCCGCACAAACCCCGAGACGAGGCTCAGGTTGGTCGTGAGCGCCGGGACCCGGAGTTCGCCGAGAAAGGCCATTTGAAGGTTCGCGGTCAAGGTGGTCCTGCTTCGAGGGCCAGGCAGGGCCGGGCCACGGGTGTTGAACGGAGTGGAGGCGGAGGCGGCTTGAAAAAGCGTTCGGCCTCGGCCGGTGGTCGGCGTTTACCGCACCCCCTGTCGGCGGCTTGGCCTGGCCCGCGCGGTTGGCCCGTTGATCAGGCCGGGGTTATCCGCGTGGCGGCTGGCGGGCTTTCGTTCATCCAATAGATCGTCTGTCGAGCCCCGGCCTCGATCCTGCTCCCGGACTGATTTAGTCGCCGGGGATTCAAGAGATGCTGTTGCTCGACGCCTGGGATTAACGAGGAGTCATCTATGGGAGTTTCTTTTTTTCCGCGTCCTTTTTAATCTCCTCGATCGTTTTTTTACCCTGCTCGACCATGTCGGATGGATTGGGGGTCTGGTCGGTTGAGTCTTTGGCCTGGACGGCTTTCGGCACGGAGCACGGCTTGCTGTTTTTCCAGACGCTCGGCCCCTGTTGGATGGAAATGCTTCCGGTTCCATGCCAGGCCTTGGGCCGGTTGGAAGTGGACGGCGTCCGGTCCTGGGCGGCGCAAGGCCCGGCGATCGCCAACAAGAAGGCAAAGACCAAAATAAGCGGCGTGAGTCTCATGCGGTTGCTTTTCCGCGCCCCGGAGCCGCGAAAACGCTGGGTCGCTGGCCGGGGCGCCGCCGGCTCGCTCTCGCCGGCCGGATCAGATCCATTTTTCGACAACGGCCCACAACCCGACCGTGTCGATGGGTTTGGGAATGTAATCGTCCGCCTCGGTGGCCATGCCGTCGGCGTGGGAGTAACGCGAGGAGGCCACCTGGTCGGCCACGCCGGTCAGGAGAATGACGGTGATGTCCCGTGTTTCCTCCTTGCTCTTGAGTTCGGCGCAGAGCTGGTATCCGTCCTTGCGAGGCATCATGACGTCGAGCAGGACGAGGTCCGGCCGCCGCGATTTTATCGAAGCCTTCGCTTCTTCGCCATCATAGGCGCGCCCCACTTCCACACCTTTGCTTTCCAGCATCGTGGCCACGGTTTCCACCAGATCGGGTTCGTCGTCCACCACAAGGATGTAAGGATTGGCCATGCCGCCTCTTCCTCCTGTCCCTGAGATTCATTGAGAATCACCGCCTCCGCCCCTCATTGCTTCCGCTTCCGAAAGGGACGCGAAGCGGGGAGGCGATGGGCTACCTTACCTTATTTTCGGAGAGTCTTCAATATCTTCGAGTTTACATCATTCTCCCGGGGAACGCAAGTAATGGCGCGATCAGCTCGCTGCGGGTCTGGGGAAGAGACCGGCGGCCTCGACGATCTCCGGGACCTTCTCCTCCCATTCGATGGCCATGATGTGAAAACCGCTGACGCCCTTCATCTCCTTGAGCCGCTGGATGGATTCGACGCAGATGCGGATGCCTTCCTCGGCCTGCTGCTCCTTGGCCACGCCGCCGATGCGCTTGACCACCTCGTCCGGCACGTCCATGCCCGGCACCCGGTTCTTCATGTACCGGGCCATGCCCGCTGACTTGAGGGGCGTCACGCCGGCCAGGATGTACACCTTGTCCAAGAGCCCCCGGTCGCCCGCTTCGCTGAGCCACTGCTCGAACTTGTCCAGGTTGTAGATGCACTGCGTCTGGATGAACTCGGCCCCGGCCGCGATCTTCTTGGCCAGACGCGGCACCCGGATTTCGTATGGGTCGGCGAAGGGATTGGCCGCGGACCCAACGAACATGCGCGGCGGCCGCTCGATGTCGTCCCCGCCCAGGAACTTTGCCTCGTCCCGCATGCGGCGCACGGTCTGGAGCAGTTGCAGCGAGTCCAGGTCGTACACGTTCTGGCCGGCGGGGTTGTCGCCAAAGGACTGATGGTCGCCGGTCAGGCAGAGGATGTTGGAGATGTCAAAGGAGGCCGCGCCCAGGATGTCGCTCTGCATCGCGATGCGGTTGCGGTCCCTTGTGACCATCTGCAGCACGGGTTCCAGCCCCATCTGTTTGATGCGGATGCAGGCGGCCAGGCTGCACAGCCGGGTGACCGAGGTCTGGTTGTCGGTGACGTTGATGGCGTCCACGTGCCGGCCGATCAGCTCGGCTTTTTTGGCGATGACGGTCCCGTCGCTGCCGCGCGGCGGTCCGCATTCCGAGGTCACGGCCAGCGCACCGGATTCCAAAACGCGCTGAAGTCGGCTGTAGGTTTCGGCTTGATCGGTCATCTTCTCACGTCCTCCCTTATCACCTTTCGCGGTCCGCCGGCCCTTTCCGAGGACCAGTCCTTGATCGGCGTGACCCGTTCGTAATCCTTAAGGCGGTTCAAGCTCTTGAGCCGGTCGATGATGAGTTGCCAGCCGCAGTCGATGTCCTTGTTGACCTCGCAATGGCCGCCGGTCGAGCCGCCGCAGGGGCCGTTGAGCATGCGCTTCGAACACCGGGCCACCGGGCAGATGCCGCCGGTCGAGGCCAGCACGCATTGACCGCAGCCCTGGCATCGCTCGCCGAACACGCCTTCCGCTTCCATGACGCCCATGAACACGGTGTCCACGCCGGGCAGCACCGGCGTGGTCTCGTATTTTTCGGCCAGGAATTGCACCCCGACCCCGCAGGCCGTGGACAACACCGCGTCGTACTGGTCGATCACGTTCCGAATTTCTTCGAGATACGGGTGGTCGCACTGCCTTTCCAGGGTGACTTCGTCAATCTGGATGGAGCGGCCTTCCTCTCTCAGGCGGTCCCGCAAAAGGGCCGCCAGCTCGGCCACCTCTTTTTTCCCCCCGGCCTCGCACACGGTCACGCATTCGTTGCAGCCGGCGATCAGGATTTTTTCATAGCCCTCCAGGGAGGCGATGATTTCGTCTAGCGGCTTTTTCGAGGCGACAATCATGGATGTTCTCCTTGTCCATGCCCTTTATATTTTTTACCGGCGCTGCCGGGGACGGCGTCGAGGTGTCTGACGGATCATCCCGGCTGCCGCAATCGTGGGCCAAGACCTTAGCGGGCCGCGTCCAGGATGACCGGCAGGCGGTCCTCCCAGCCCCGGGTGGAGATCATGACACCGGCCGCTCCGGCGTCCTTGAGCTGCCGGATGAGTTCGGAGGCGACTTGCAGGCCGGCGCGGGGGCGGTCCGGGGATTTTTCCATGGCGCGGATAACTTCAGGGGGGATGGAGATGTTTGGCATGTTTCGGTCGGCGTATTTGGCCATGCCCACGGATTTGAGGACCAGCACCGTGGGCAGGACGGCGACCGGGGTTTGCCCCAGCTTTTCCATGAGGTCTTTGTACTGACGGATATCGAAGACCGGGCTGGTGATGACGAACGAGACGCCGCTGGCGGCCATTTCTTTCAGCCGGTTCAATTCCCGGTCCCGCAGCCGGTCGGCCAGGCCGATGTCCATGGCCGCGCCGATGAAAAAGTGCGTCGGTCCACTCAGTTCGATACCGGCCATGTCCTGGCCGTTCTGAAGATTCTGGATGGCCTGAAGCAGCATGGACTGGTCCAGATCGTTCACCGCCCGAGCCTGGATGTGGTCGCCGACGGTGATGTCGTCGCCTTCAACGACCATCAGGTTCGGCACGCCCAGGCCGGCCGCGGCCAGGATGTCCGCCTGGAGGGCCAGGCGGTTGCGGTCCCTGGGGCAGACCTGGAGCACGGTTTCGAATCCATGCCGTTGCAGAAAGGCGCATCCTCCCAGGGAGCTGGCCTTGAGCACGGCCTGGGCCATTTCCGGGACGACAATGGCGTCGAGCCGTCCCTTGACCGGCCCGGCCATGCTTAAAAGCGGACCGAAATCGGCCCCCTTGGGCGGCTGAAACTCCCCCAGCAGGACAAACTGCCTCGCTTCGATTTTTTGCTTCAGCGACATGTACCAGACCTCCCAAGCCTAAGTAATGGTGTGCCTTTTCTTCGATGTACCCAGCCCTAAGCGCCGGTGGGCAGCAAAACGCGGAAGGTGGTGCCTTGATCCGGTGCGCTGGCGACCTCGACATGGCCCCGATGCGCGTCCAAAACGCTTTTGACCAGCGACAGACCCAGCCCGGTGCCGGTGACATGGCGGGTGCGCGGGTCCTTGACGCGGTAAAATTTATCAAAGATTTTATCAACTTCCCCGGAAGGGATGCCAATGCCCGTGTCGGAGACCACGATTTCCACCGCGTTTGGCAGCCCGGTGAGCGTCACATCCACCTGGCCGCCGTCCGGCGAATAGTTGATGGCGTTGCTGATCAGATTGTTGAAGACCTCCTCCATGCTTTTGGGGTCCACCGGAACGGGCTTCAATTGATTGCATTTATACTGAAACCGGACACCCTGTTCCTTGGCCCGAGCCTCCAGGGTCAGGGCGATATTCCTGAGGATTTCCTCCAGGTCGGTCAGCACGCGCTCGCGAACCAGCATGCCGGCCTCGGCCTTGGAAATTTCAAGAAGATCGCGGATCAGGTCCAAGAGGCTGTCGATCTGTTTTTGGACCCGGAGGAGATAGTCCGACTGCTTATCGCTTAACGGGCCGGCCAAGCCTTCGCTCAGCACCTGAACCAACTGCCGGATGGAAAAAAGCGGGCTGCGCAGCTCGTGGGCGACCATGTTCATAAAATCGGATTTCATCTGGTCGAGCTGTTTGAAGACGGTGATGTCCTCAAAAGCGGTGACCGTGCCGGTGACCACCTGGTCCTGATCCAGGGCCGGGGCCGAAATGCTGCGCAGGGTGTGCTGACCGACGACCAATTCCTGGGAGATCGTCTCCCCGGAGGGATAGGCGCCCTGCTGGATCTTGCGCAGGGTGTCGATCAGGGCCGGGTCGTTGAGGATGGTCTCCAGCGGGGCCGGGGTTTGAACCTCCTCGGGAAGTTCCATGAGGCGGCAGAGGGCCGGGTTGTGCAGCACCACCTCCAGGTTCCGGTTGGTGACCATGACCCCGTTGGCCAGGCAGTGGATGATGGTTGTCAGGCGGCTCTTTTCCAGGTTCAAGTCGTAGAGATTGCGGATGTTTTCCTGCTCGAACAGCCGCGCCTTTTCCTCCAGGCGTTTCTTGTCCGCGGCCCGGTTGACCGTGACCATGAATTGCCGGATGTGAAAGGGCTTGGTGATGAAGTCATAGGCCCCTTTTTTCATGCATTCCACGGCCGTGTCGATTGTGCCGTGGCCGGTGATGATGATAACCGGCAGGTCCGGGTACCGGGCATGGGCCAGTTCGAGCACCTTTTCTCCGTCCATGACCGGCATCTTGAGGTCGAGCAGCAGGATATCGACCTTTTCCCGGGCCAGAAGGTCCAGCGCCTTTTGGCCGTTTTCGGCGTCCAGGACATCGAAGCTTTGGCCGGAGAGCACCCGGCGGCAGCCTTCCCGGATTTTTTCCTCGTCATCCACTACCAGGACTGTCATAGCTTCGGTCATAGCTCATCCATTCCGACAAAGACGGGTTCATCCTCGGAATACTCCACGAACTGCCGAGGCAGTTCGACAATAAAGGTCGTGCCCCCTTCGGGTGGACAGTCAAAGCGAATGGTTCCGCCATGGGATTCGATGATGTTTTTCGAGATGGAGAGTCCCAGCCCGGTGCCGTAGCCCGAAGGCTTGGTGGTGAAAAACATATCGAAAATCTTGTCGCGGACCGAGGCCGGGATGCCGGGTCCGGTGTCGCTGACCTTGGTGATGAACCGGTCCTTGGCCTCGTCATAGGTCATGTCGATGGCCAGGGACCCCTTGCCCTCCATGGCGTCGGCGGCGTTGGTGAACAGGTTGGTGAAGACCTGTTCGAGCTGACCCATGTCCCCAATGATTTCAGGCGTTTGGTAGTCGATCTGCTTGCGCACCTCAATGTTGTGAAAGATGGCCAGGTTGATGAGCAGGTTCAAACATTGGTCCAGAAGCCGCCCCAGATTGAAGGCCGAAGCCTCGCCGATGGACTTGCGGCTGAATTCCAACAGGTCGGAAACAATGACCTTGCAGCGCAAAGTCTGGGCGATGATTTCCCGGACGTCCTCCAGGGCGGGGACGTTTCCTTCCAGGTTACCCTCCAGAATTTCGGCGTAGATGAGAATGATGGACAGGGGGTTGTTGATCTCGTGGGCCACCCCGGCGGCCATGCGGCCGACCGAGGCGATCTTTTCGGACTGGA
>Ga0209270_1000310_pt1 | contig 120477 bp, 82 predicted proteins | sample MTBAKSrepl1MetaG_FD_187456 | JGI IMG/M metagenome (GOLD analysis project Ga0209270, IMG submission 187456) | Enrichment culture microbial communities from Arthur Kill intertidal strait, New Jersey, USA, that are MTBE-degrading - MTBE-AKS1... | ecosystem: Environmental > Aquatic > Marine >...
AGTTTATCGGGCTGCTCCATCAGCACGACGTCCGCTATGTGATCGTCGGCGGCGAGGCAGTCATTTTTCACGGCCATGCCCGGCTGACCGGAGACATCGATTCGTTGGAATACTGTTCACCGGTTTACTAAGACGCACCCTCTGCCGCCCGGCGGGCGATAATCAGCATTTCATAATCGTCAGGGGTAAGGGGCCGGTTGCGGTCGAAGACGCCAATGTCGCACCCCCGGATCGTGATTTCGGTGAACCCGGCCGACGCCAGCAGCCAGGCAATCTCGCTGGGGGCGTAATACCGCTCGTCGGTTTTCAGCGTCCGGGTCCGGCCGGAGTCGTCGGTGACCTCCACGGTGGAGCGGTCCCGGAAGGTGAGCAGGTCGAACGACCCGGCCTGGGTGGTCACTCCCGACGGGTGCTGGTCGAGAAAGTCCTTGACCGAGTGGTACAGGGGGAACAGCGCGTTCAGCGTGGTCAGGATGAAGGGGGCGCCGGGCGCGAGCGCCCGCGCGGCGCAGCGCAGGATCGCGAAGTTCTCGGCGTCCGTCTCCATGAGCGGAAACGCCCCCTCGCAGATCAGGATGGCCGCGCCGAACGGGCGGGCGAAGCGGAAGCGGCGGGCATCGCGGCGCTCGAAGCGCACCGCCACGCCGGCGGCGCGGGCCTTGGCCCGGGCGCGGCGGAGCTGGTCCGCCGACAGGTCGATTCCGGTCACCGTCCAGCCGCGCCGGGCCAGCTCGATGGCGTGGCGGCCGGTGCCGCAACCGATGTCCAGCACCGTCCGGGTGCGGTCGGGCCCGAATTCGGTCTCGATGAAGTCGCACTCCGCCACGGTGCCCTGGGTGAACACCTCGCGGTCGTACGACTCGGCGTAGTTTTCGAACAGCTCCTCGTACCACGGTTTCACGGGCGTCCTCCACAGCGAATGCAAGCGATTATAGCACCTGCCTAATAGTATCAGTTGATGGTTGATGGTTGATGGTTCGTGCTCGTGATTCGTAATCGAGGCTCGAGGCTCGAGGCTCGGGGCTCGCGGCTCGTTGCCGGTCATCGGACATCGGACTTCGGAAATCGGACATCGGCCAGGCGGACGAACGCGGCGATCAGGCGCTGGGCCGCGACCAGCGCCCGCTCGACCCAGCTTCCCGGCCGCGGCCGGAGGGACACGCCAAGCAGCTGGCCGGCGGCGGTCCGCACGTCGAAATACGTCCCGATGCGGACGATCCGGTCACTCTGGAATTCCATGTGGTCGACGCCGTCGAACGCCGCCGTCCGCTGAGTAGGGGCGTAGCCCGGCGCCAGCGGATGCAGGTGCGTGCCGGTGATCCGCCAGGGCACGGCGCAGCTCCCCCCGTCCGGCGCGACGCAGACTGGGCCCCGCAGGGTCAGCGAAAAATCGGGGAACGCCGTCAGGACCGCCTGGGCGAACGTGCGGACGGCTTCCTTTCCCCGAGCCGGTGCGCTCATGGCCGGATCGTCCCACTCCACGTCATCGGTCAGAAATTCCATGAATCGATCGAAATCATGGGCGTTCCAGGCCCCGATGAGGTCATGAACCAATTGCACTCGCTCCAGGGTCAACCCGTCCGGCTCCAGCGCCATGCCCACCTCTCCGGGATGATCCGCCCGGTCCAGACCGAATCACGATGTACAGTCGCTTCGGATTCGGACCGCTCAATCACCCACCAGCAGGATATTCAGGCCACTCACAGCCGCCGGAGCGGCCAGGGTCCTTCCCTAGTCCACATCGAGGCCGAGAGCCTTGGCCCGCCGTGTCCACAGGCGCCGGGCCAGGGCCTGCATGTCTTCGGTGGTGTCGGCTTCGTCGACGATTTCCAGCCCCAACAGGGTCTCCACCACGTCCTCCAGGGTGACAAGCCCCTCGGTGCCGCCGTATTCATCGACCACCAGGGCGATATGCTGGCGCCGGTCCAGCAGGAACTCGAGCAGCGCCGACAGCGGCATCTCCTCGGTGACGCTGTGGATCTCCCGCCGGTGGCGGCTCACCGGATTGGCGCCGCCGCCCTGGATCTGGGCCAGCAGCAGATCCTGCTTCAGGACGAAGCCGGTGACATCGTCCAGGTTCGTCCCGTACACCGGCAGCCGTGAAAACGGAGTCCGGTCGATGGACTGCAGGGCGCGGGCAACCGTCACATCCTGCTGCAGAGCCACGATCACGGTGCGCGGCGTCATGATGTCCCGTGCCCGCAGCGACTCGAACTGGAAGAGATTCCGAATGATCCGCGACTCGTCCGCCTTGAGGTGGCCCACCTGCTCCCCCAGGTGGGTCATGGCGAGAAACTCCTGCCGGCTGAATTCGGGCGCCTTGTGCCGGCGGGCGATCCACCGGGTCAGATACTCCATCACCCGAAGCAGTGGACGCATGACCACTATCAGCACCCGCAGAAAATGGGCGGTGGGCCGGGCCAGCTGCGGCCAGTAGACAGCGCCCAGGGTCTTCGGGACGATCTCGGACAGGAACAGGATCAGCAGGGTCATGACCGCCGAGAACACGCCGAACCAGGCGCTGCCGAAGACCACCGTCGCCTTGGCCCCGGCGGCGATGGCACCCGCGGTGTGGGCGATGGTGTTCAGGGTCAGGATTGCCGCCAGCGACTGGTCCACGTTCTCCTGCCGTAACCGGCGCAACAGGGCCGCCAGTTTCGGCTGGTGTTCGCCCAGGCCGGCGATATGGGACGGCGTGATGCTGAGCAGCACCGCTTCGGCCACGGAGCAGAGGAACGAAACGAATAACGCCAGAAACACGTAGAGCAGCAACTGGGCGACGTCCGTGGTCCGGACCGCTGCCAGGCCGGTGGCTTCGCCGGCCGGGTTCACCGTGGCGCCCGGGTTTGCGGCCAACACCACGCCCGCGCCCAGCAGGGTGATGCCGGTGATCACGCCGGCCCGTAGAGCCCACGTCGGCGGGTGCCGCCCGATTCCGCAGGCCGCCCCACGCCGGATGTGCTCGTGAATCTTGTCCGCTGAATTCAACATGATGTGCTCGACTGCTCAGTTGTTTTTCTCAGACGGTTTGTGATGCGCGCGACTTTCAATCGCCCGCCGACTCGATTCTCAGACCGTCCACGGCTGCGGAGGCGATCTGCATCCGGCCGGCTGCGGTCGTGTCCGAACTCCGCCTCGATGAAGTCGCGCTCGGCCACGGGGCCATGGGCAAACACCTCGCGGTCATCGGACTCGACGTAGTTCTCGAACAGGTCTTCGTAGCAAGGTTCCATGGGCAACATCCCCGCAATGATGCGACTGAATTATAGCACCCGCGCTCGATCGAGAGTTGAGAGTTGAGGATTGCGGGTTGTGCTCGTTATTCGTAATCGTAATTCGTAATCGTGATCGTAATCGTAATTCGTAATCGTGTTCGAGGCTCGAGACTCGAGGCTAGAGGCTCGTTCCCGTAACGCGGACATCGGACTTCGGAAATCGGGTCTCGGGCTGCGGGGTGCGCTTCTCGTCTCGTCTTCCGTTTCCCGTCTTCCGCTTCCCGTCTTCCGCTTCCCGTCTTCCGCTTCCCGTCTCCCGTCTCCCGTTTCCCGTCTCTCGTCTCCCGCTTCCGACGCACCGCCCGGGATCCCTACCCGGATCCCTCTATCGGGCACCACTCAGCCCATTTCCCAGGCCTAGCATTTAGAGTGTCCAAATCGCATGGGCCGACCCAGGTCGGCCCACGACGCATGATCACGAAACATCCTGGACCTCCCCTCTGTCTCCTGTCTCCTGTCTCCTATCTCCTTTCTCCTATAACGATTGGGGACAGGAGTCGCTGAACATCATTCTCTACATCGAGTCGATTCGCGCCGCTTCACGCTCCATGGCCCACGGGTTTTGAATCGGCGCACTCAGCGCACCAGCGTTCAACGCCGTTCCGCCGGCAGGCAACCGCCGGTCTCTCCGCTTCGCCACAACCGCCGCCGGTGTGGTATGCTGGCGGCTGACGATTCGGGGAGGGCGGCCATGCGACGAACCATTCTGGCGTATCTCGTTCCGGGCGCGGCGCTTTATCTCATCTCCAACGGCAACGTCGCCGTTCCCATTGCCGCCTGGCTGGCGCCCGTCGGCCTGCTGCGCTTCTCCCGCGCCGGCGCGCCGGCGCCGGGCCAGGCGCTGCTCTTCGCCGTCATTCTCCTCGCCACCTACCCCATGCTCTACGGCATCATCCCGCCCTTCCTGGGCGCGCTGGCGTTCGGCCTGACCGCTTACTACGCCCTGCTCGTCTACCTGCCCTACCTCGCGGACCGACTCATCGCGCCCCGCCTCCGCGGCTTCGCCGCCACGCTGGTCTTCCCTTGCGCCGCGACAGCCGTCGATTACCTCGCGGGCGCGTCGCTGGGCACCTGGAACTCCGCCGCTTACACCCAGTATGGCAATCTGCCGCTCGTGCAACTGGCGTCCGTCACCGGCATGTGGGGAATCACCTTCCTGATCTTCTGGACGGCCGCAGTGGCCAACTGGGCGTGGGACCGCAAGTTTGAGCCGCGGCGCGTGGCCGCCGGAGTTCTCGCGCTGGCCGCGGTTCTGGGCGCGGCGCACCTGTACGGCGGCCTGCGGCTGGCCGCGGGCGGATCCGCCGCCGCGACGGTGCCGGCGGCCGCCATCGCCGAGAGCCGGCAGGACGTCGGCGCCACCTCCATTTTCGAGCTGCTGCAGATCGATCCCGAACGGGCGGTGCATGTCTCCGACACGCTCGTGGACGACCTGCTGGCGCTGTCAGGGGAGGCGGCCGACCACGGGGCGCGGCTGGTGCTGTGGGCCGAGACCGTCGTGTCGGTGCCCGAAGCGCGGGAGGCCGCCCTGCAGGCCCGCGCGGCCGCGCTGGCGCGAGAGCGGGGCATCTACCTCGCCCTGGCCTATTTCACCTTGCCGCCGGATTTTCCCGCCACGCCCGGCCGCAACAAGTCGGTGCTCATCGGCCCGTCGGGACAGCGGCTGTGGGACTACGCCAAGGCGCGGCTGGTCCCGGGCGCCCCGGAGATCGTGGGTGACGGCGTCATCCCCCGCGTGGTCACGCCGGCCGGCGCCACCGGCACGGCGATCTGCTACGACATGGACTTTCCCGACCTCATCGGCTCGGCCGGCCCTACCGACCTGATGCTGGTGCCGGCGTGGGACTGGCGCGCCATCGATCCGCTGCACGCTCACATGGCGGTCTTCCGGGCCGTGGAGAACGGCTTCAACATGCTCCGCGCCACGGGCGAGGGCCTCTCCATCGCCTGCGACGCCCACGGCCGCACCCTCGCGCGGATGGACGCCTTCACCGCCGGCCAGCCGAAGCTGATGCTCGTCCACCTGCCGACGCGGGGCGTGTGGACCTTCTACTCGGTGGCCGGCGACTGGTTCCCCTGGGCGGCCCTGGCCGCGTTGGCGGTACTGGCGGTGCTGGCGGTGACGGGCGCTCGCCGGAAACCGACGTCAGCGGGATGCGCGAATCCCGACTGAGCTTCGGGCGCGGATGCGAGGACGATAACGAGAACGATTACGATCACGAGTACGAGTACGAATTACGATTACGAGCACGATTACGAATTACGAGAATGAGGGATCGGGAACGAGCCTCGAGCCTCGAACACGATTACGAATTACGATTACGATCACGATTACGAGTACGATTACGAATTACAATCACGAGATCTCAACTCCTATCTCCTATCTCCTATCTCCTAACTACTCATACCGCAGCGCCTCCAGCGGCGCCACGCGCGAGGCGCGCCAGGCGGGCACGGAGCCGGCCAGCAGCGCCACCGCGGCCAGCAGCGCCAGCACCGCCGCAAACGTGACCGGGTCGGTGGCGCCCACGCCGTACAGAAGGCTCGCCAGCACGCGGCCGGCGGCGAGCGCACCCACGAGGCCCAATCCGGCGCCGACCGCGACCAGGAGGCCGGCCTCGCCGAGGATCTGGCGAAGGATCCTCGATTGGCGGGCGCCCAGGGCCATCCGCACGCCGATCTCCTGGGTGCGCTGGGTGACCGAGTAGGCCATGACACCGTAGATCCCGACGCCGGCCAGCACCAGGGCCAGTGCGGCGAACAGGGCCAGGAGCGACATGGCGAAGCGCTGTGGCGCCACCGCCTCGTCCACCCGGTCGTTCATGAACCCGACGTTGGCCAGGGCCAGCTCACGGTCCACGCCCGCGAAGGCGGCACGGATCTCGCCCATCAGCGCGGCCGGATCGCGCTCGGTGTCCACGGCGAAGATGAGCGCCCGGTACATGTCGCCCACCGGCACCTCCAGCGCCTCGTCCGATTCCTGCTCGTACGGCGAGTAGCTCCGCGGCAGGGAGGGCTTGTCCATGGCGGTGTCCTTGACGTCACCCACCACGCCCACAACGGTCATCCAGGGGGCGCCCGAATACCAGCGGAAACGCCGGCCGATTGCGTCCTGCCCCGGCCAGAACAGCCGGGCCATGGTCTCGCTCACGAGCGCCACCGGCAGCTGGCCCCGGCGGTCGGCCGCGGTGAAGGCGCGGCCGCGCTTGAGCGGAATGCCCAGGGCGCCGAGGTAATCCCCCTGCACCCAGACGTGGGCCACCGACGGCGGCGCGTCGCCGGAGCCGGCGGTGAGCCCCTCCACCTGGAGCGCCCGGATCTCGTGCTGCCCCAGAGGCACCGCCGTGCCCGCGGCGGCGCGGCGGACGCCGGGGAGCGCCCCCAGCCGCTCCACCGCCTGGCTGTAGAAAACGCGGAGCTGGTCGGCGCGGGCGTAGGCGCCCGGCGGCAGCGTCACCGAAAAGGTGAGCGCGCCGCCGTTGCGGAAGCCGGGATCCGTGTTCATGAGCCCGATGAAGCTGCGGAGCAGCAGCCCGGCGCCCACCAGCAGCACCAGGGCCAGGGCGAACTGGACCACCACGAAGGCGGCCTGGAGCCGGCGCCGGCCGCGGGAAATGCCGCCGCCGCGGCCGCTCTCCCGGAGCGACTCGCGCAGCCGCGTGTGCGCCACCGCCAGCCCCGGCGCGAGGCCGAACAGCACGGCGGTGACGAGCGAGGCGGCAAGGGTGTACGCCAGCACGGCCCCGTCGAGGCCGACGGCACCGGCGTGCGGCAGGTTCACCGGCACAAGCGCCAGCAGCGCGTCGATGGCCCAGGCGGCGAGCAGCGTCCCGAGCGCGCCGCCGAGCAGCGCCAGCACCAGCCCCTCGGTGAGCACCTGGCGCAGCAGCCGCGCCGGCCGGGCGCCCAGCGCGCCGCGGATGGCCATCTCCTTGCGCCGGGCCGCCGCCCGCGCCAGCAGCAGGTTGGCGACGTTGGCGCAACCGATGAGGAGCACCAGCCCCACGGCGCCGAGCAGGACCAGGAGCGGCGTGCGCACGTCGCCCACCATCGTCTCCTGGAGTGGCGTCACGGCGATCTGCAGCCGCGCGCCGCCCAGCGCCTGCTTGAGCCCCGGCGAGTAGCCGTCCTCGATCCGCCGGGCCAGCGCCTCGGCTTCGGCCCGGCCCTGCGCGAGCGTGACGCCCTCCTTCAGGCGGGCGATCACGCTGTTGTTGTACATGCTCCCCTGGGCCTCGAGCTCGAACGGGGTGAACGCGACGGGCACCCACAGTTCGGCGGGCTCGTTGTTGGACGGCAGGCCGGGGAGCGGGAAGCGGAATTCAGGAGGCATGACGCCGATCACCTCGACCGCCTGGCGGTCCAGGCGGACCGTCCGGCCCACGATGGCGGGGTCGCCGCCGAAGCGGCGTTGCCAGAGCCCGTGGCTGATGACCACCACGCCGCTGCCGGGCACGTTTTCCTCATGGCGGAAGGTGCGGCCGCGCGCGGCCCGCGCGCCCAGCAACTCGAAAATCGCCGGGGACACCCGCGACCCTGTCACCCGCTCGGGCGCCCCGCCGCCCGACAGGTCGTAGCGTCCGTTCTGGAAGACGGCCACGGCGTCGCAGCCGGTCTGCCCGTCGGAGAAGATCTTGAAATCGGGGGCCGAGAAGGGCATGACGGGGAAGCCCGCTTCCGGGAACGCCTCGTGGGCGTAGACGAGGCGTTCGGCGGCCGGGTACGGCAGCGGCCGGATCAGCACGGCGTTGACGATGCTGAAGATGGCCGTGTTGGCGCCGATGCCGAGCGCGATGGTGAGCAGGGCGGCGGCGGCGAAGACCGGATCCTTGCGCAGCACCCGCAGCCCGTAGCGAATATCCTGAAGCAGCGTGTCCATGGAATGCCTCCTGGGGTGAGGGGCGCGCCCCGCTCAGCGGGCCGCCGCCGTCTCCTCGACGATGCGGCCGTCCAGCAGGTGGATGATCCGGCCGGCGGTGCCGGCGTAGCGCGGGTCATGGGTCACCATGCAGATGGTGGCGCCCTCGGCGTTGAGCTGCTGCAGCAGCTCCATGACCATCCCGCCGTTCTGGGAGTCGAGGTTGCCGGTGGGCTCGTCGGCGAGCAGGATGGCCGGCCGCCCGGCCAGGGCCCGAGCCACCGCCGCGCGCTGCTGCTGCCCGCCCGAGAGTTGCGACGGATAGTGCTTCAGGCGGTGCGACAGTCCCACCCGCTCCAACGCCTCCAGCACCCGCTCGCGGCGCTCCGCGGCTTTGAGCCCGCGATAGGTCAGGGGCAGCTCCACGTTCTCGAAGATGGTCAGGTCGCCGATGAGGTTGAAGGCCTGGAAGATGAACCCAATCTCCCGGTTCCGGATGTCGGCCCGCTCGTTGGCGCCGAGCGAAGCGACGGGCTGGCCGCTGAGCCAGTACCCGCCGGCGGTGGGGGCGTCCAGCAGGCCCATGATGGCCAGCAGCGTCGACTTGCCGCAGCCCGACGGCCCGGCGATGGACACGTACTCGCCCGGACGGATGTCCAACTGGATGCCGTTCAGGGCGTGGGTTTCCACATCGTCGGTGAAAAACACCTTGGTGATGTCCTCCAGCCGGATCACGGGCGTCGCGTTCGTCTGCATGATGGGTACCTCCTGCGCCGGGGCGATGCCGGCGCCGCGTGGTTATCGCAATTGCACCCGGTCCACGTGGGACCAGGCGGACATGTCGGACAGGATCACCCGGTCGCCCGGGCGCAGGCCATCCAGCACCTCGATGGTGTTCACGGAGCCGCGGCCGAACCGGATGGGCACGCGCACGGCGCCCGCGCCGTCCGGCTCCAGCCGGAACAGGCCGATGGTGCTCCCTTCCTGGACGAAGGCGGGCCGGCCCACGAAGACCGCGTTTTCCAGCCGCACGATCTCGATGGTGCCGTCCACGCTCAAATCCGGCCGCGCCCCCTTGGGCAGCGCGCCCGTCAGGGCGATGTCCACGGTCACCGTGCCGCCCCGCACCGCCGGGTCGATTCGGGCCACGCGTCCCGGGATGACGCCGTTGCGGGTGTCGACGTCGGCCGCCTGGCCCAACGTGATGTCGCGGGCCTGGGTTTCGGGGATCCGGATCTCGGCCTTCAGCCGGCCGGGATTGGCCACCCGGGCCAGGTTGGCGCCGGGGGCCACCTGCTGCCCCACTTCGACCGGCACATCCTGGAGTACGCCGGGCGTGCCGGCGCGCACATGCAGGGCGTCGAGCTGGCTGAGCTTGATCCGGTAGCTGGCCTGGTACTGGCCGATGCGGGCCTGCTGCGTCTCGACCTGGGCGCGCATGGCGTCGGCGTTCATGGCCAGCCGCTGCTGCTCCAGGTCGTGCCGGGTGGTCAGCTCGTCGGCCCGCACCCGGGACAGCTTGAGCTGCAGGTCAGAAATGAGCCCCTCCTTGGCCAGTTCCTGGTTCACGTCCGCCTGGAGGCGGGCCTGGCTGTAGTCGGCCTGGACGGAAGCCGCCGCGGCCCGCTGGTTCAGGAGCTGGCTCTGGAGCTGGACCCGCAGGTTGGCCAGCTCGGCTTCGGCGGCCTTGAGCTGCATCTCGGCTTCCACGGCGGTCTGCTCCAACTCGGCGTTGCTCAGCTCCAGCAGGACGGTGTCGGCGGCCACCGTCGTGCCCGGCCGCACCAGGATCCGGTCCACGCGGCCGGCGGTCACCGCGGGGATCCAGACGATCTCCTCGGGCACCAGGGTGCCCACGCCGCGGACCTGCCGGAGCATGGGGCCCTGCTGCACCGTGTCCACCCAGGCGGTGGCGCGGTCCACGGTCGGCGCCGCTTCGCGCAGGCGCGACAGGCCGAAGCTCACGGCGGCCAGCACGAGCGCCGCCCCCGCGAGGTACAGCCCCCAGCGGAGCCAGCGGCGGGATGTTCGGTTGGGGCGTTGGATGTCCATGGCGTTTCCTCCGCCGCTTGTTATTGCATGCGGCGTGCCAGAACGGTCATACAAGGTATGCACCCGGTGTCTGCTGGAAACGGACAGCGCGCATTCAATTGAAATACAAGCAAGATGACGGATTCGGTCCGAGCTGAATCCCGAGCGCGTCGGCATGGCGACGGAGCAGTCGACGTCCCGTTTTCGGGACCGGCCAATCTCACAATCGGAACGGGTGCCGCTCAGAGGGGTAGCCGCAGCACGGCCACGCAGCCGGGCCCGTCGGCGCGGTTGGCCAGGTCCAGCGTGCCGCCGTGGGCTTCGGCGATCTGCCGCGACAACACCAGGCCGATCCCCGAGCCGTCCGGCTTGGTGGTGAAGAAGGGAACGAACAGGTTGGCGTCGCTGGCCAGGCCCGGCCCCTCGTCGGTCACGCGGATCTCGACCCGGCCGCCGTCGGCCCGCCAACCCACGGCGACCCGTCCGCCGCCGGGCCGGGCGGCGTCCACGGCGTTCCGGAGCAGGTTGATGAGCACCTGCTCCAGTTGGTCGCCGTCGGCGCGGACAGTGAGGTCCGGCCCCGGCTCGATGGCGACGGGATGGCGCGTCTCCAGCGCCGCCGCCCGCCGGACGGCGGCGGCCAGGTCCAGCGGCGCCGGCCGGGGCTGGGGGAGGCGGGCCAACTTCGCGTAGCCGTCGAGGAAGCGCCGGAGGCTTTCGGTGCGAGCGGCGATGATGCCGAGGCCGTCGTCCACGTCCTGCCGCCAGTCGTCGGGAAGCGGCTCGCGCCCGACGATCCGCCGCAGGCTCGCGGCCAGCGACCCCACGGGCGCCAGCGTATTGTTCAGCTCGTGACCCAGCACGCGGACCAGCCGCTGCCACGCCGCCCGTTCCTCCTCGCGCAGGGCGCGGTTCAGGTCGGCCAGCACCAGGAGCCGGTACGGCCGACCCTCCTCGCGAAAGGTGGTGCGGCGCAGGGCCCAGCGGCCGGCGCCGCCCGGGAGCCGCAGCTCCACCAGTCGCTGTCCCTTGCCGGCGAGGAGGTCGGCCAGGCCCAGTTCGGCGGCGGTGCGTCCCGCGAGTGCCGCCGGCGACCGGTCCAGCAGCCGCTCGCCCGCCCGGTTGGTCAGGCGCAGGCGTTCCGCGTCGTCGAAGGCGAAGAGGGCCAGGTCCACCTCGGCCAGCACCACCCGGAGCAGGGCGTGGGCCTCGACGGCGCTCCCGCGCTGGCGTCGCAGCGTCTCGCCCAGCGCGTTCACCTCGCGGACCAGCTCGCCCAAGGCGTCGCGTCGACCCTGCTCGCGGACGCGGATGGAAAAGTCCCCTTCCCGGAGCGCCCCCAGCGCGTTGGCCAGCGTGCCCAGACGGCGGACCAGCCGGCCCCGCAGGCGCCAGGCGGCGCCCAGCCACAGCGCCAGCATCAGCGCCGCGGCGCCCCAGCGGAGCGGCGGCGCCCAGCCCGCCAGGCCCAGCAGCACCAGCGCGGCCGCCGTCCCCGGCAGTCCGGCCAGCAGGATCCCGGCCAGGAGCCGGCGCTCGAAGGCGGCGCGCGCGGTGGGACGAGAGTCTGTTTCGCTCAAGGCTTGCCTCCCCGGTGGACGGGCGGGTGCGGATCAGGGCAGCCGGTGCTTCTGCAGGCGGCGGTACATGGCGCTCCGGCTCAGGCCCAGCGCCGCGGCCGCCGCCTCCGCGTTGCCCCCGCACCGATCCAGCGCCTTCCGGATCAGGAGCCGCTCCATCGCCTCGAGACTCAGCTCATCGGCCGCGGGTCCGGCGGGCGCGCTCTGGCAGGCCAGATCGCCCGCCGTGATCCGCCGTCCCGGGCAGAGCAGCACCGCCCGCTCCACGGCGTGGTCCAGCTCGCGGACGTTCCCCGGCCAGGCGTAACAGAGCATGGTTTGGACGGCGTCGTCGGCGAAGCCGTCAACCGCCTTGCGGTACCGCCGGGCGTGCCGCCCGAGAAAATGCGCCGCCAGCACGGGGATGTCCTCGCGGCGCTCGCGCAGGGGCGGCAGGCGGATCTCCACGGTGTTGAGTCGGAAGAACAGGTCCTGGCGGAACCGGCCGGCGGCCACCTCGGCGGGCAGGTCGGCGTTGGTGGCCGACAGTACCCGCACGTCGGCCCGCAGGGTGCGCGAGGAGCCGACGCGCTCGAATTCGCCGCTCTCCAGCACGCGGAGCAGCTTGGCCTGGAGCGCCGGCGGGATGTTGGCGATCTCGTCGAGGAAGAGGGTGCCGCCGTGGGCCAGCTCGAAGCGCCCCTCGCGGTCGGCGCGGGCGTCGGTGAACGCGCCGCGGACGTGGCCGAAGAGCTCCGCCTCGAACACGCCCTCGGCCAGCCCGCCGATGTTCACGGTGACCAGCGGGCGGGCGGCGCGCGGCGACAGCTCGTGCAGCAGCCGGGCCACCAACCCCTTGCCCGTGCCGTTCTCGCCGGTGATGAGGACGTGGGCGTCCGCCGGCCCCACGCGCCGCGCCAGCTCCAGCGCCGCCCGCATGGGCGGCGCGTCGCCGATGATCTCCGCCGGCGAGGGGCCGCGCAGGAGCCGGTTGGCCGCCTCCAGCCGCGCCCCGTGCCGGAGCGCCCGCCGCAGCGCCACCTGGTTGCGCAGGATGGCCAGCAGCCGATCGTTGTCCCACGGTTTGGTGACGAAGTCGCGGGCGCCCCTTTGCATGGCCGCCACGGCCAGGTCGACGCTGGCCCAGGCGGTCATGACCACCACCGGCAGGGTGGCGTCGGCCGCCTGGAGGCGCGCCAGCAGATCAAGGCCCTCCCGGCCCGAGGTGGTGTCGCGGGTGTAGTTCAGGTCCATGAGCACGGCGTCGAACTCGCGCTCCGCCGCCGCGCGCAGCGCCGCCTCGGGCGAGGCAGCCGCCTCCGACCGGAACCCCTCCGTTTTGAGGAGCAGCCGGATCGCCTCGCGCACGTCGGCCTGATCGTCGGCGATCAGGATGAGTGGGGCTGTGTCCGCCATGGTGTCTCGCTTCACGGCCCGGCCGGATTTCATTTGACTTGAACCTGATTGTAGCATGAGGGAGTAAAGAGTGAGGAGTGAGGAGTGAGGAGGCGTGCTCTTAATTCGTAATCGTAATCGTAATCGTAATCGTGATCGTAATCGTGATCGTAATCGTGATCGTAATCGAGGCTTGAGACTCGAGGCTCGTTTCTGATCCTCGGACATCGGACATCGGACTTCGGATATCGGAAATCGGACCTGGGACCTGGGACCTGGGTTCTGGGTTCTGGGTTCTGGGTCCAGGATTACAGAACCCAGATCCTCGTAACGATTCACCCATTCACCGACTCACCAACTCACCGATTCACCCATTCACCGTTCCCTCAAATCCGCATCACTCAGAGAGGATGCCGCCGGCGCTCCGGGCCGACGGCTTGCGCCCCGCTCGCTTCCTCATTACAATTAGCGGACAGAAGACCTGCATGCAGACACGCGCGACCCGCGCATCCCGCTCTCCCGGGAGGCTCCCATGTGCCGTACCGCCGTCATCACCGTAACCATCCTGCTCGTGCTCGTGCCGCTGGCCGTCACCGCGTGTCGGAGCGGCGGGGAATCGTTCCACGGCACCTGGGCGTTAAACGTGTCCCGATCCCGGCTCAACGTGCCGGCGCCGCGGAGCCAGGTGGTCCGGATCGCCGTCCGGATGAAGGATGTGCGGATGGAGCAGAGAATCGTCAACGACCGGGGCGAACGGCTCTTCATCGCCGTCGACGCCCGGTTCGACGGCCGGGACTATCCCGTGACCGGCACTCCCTATGCCGACACCGTGGCATACCGGCTCACCGGCGCACGCACCATCGAAGGGGTGGCGAAGAAAGACGGTCGGGTGGTGGTCAATGAGACGGCGGTGCTCGCCCCGGACGGCCGGTCCCTCACCGTCACCTACCACAGCCACCTCCCCGACGGCCGGACCGTCACCAGCACGGCGGTGTTCGAGCGGCAGTGACGGGCTGCGGCGGGACGGCCGCCGGTGGGCAGTTGCGTCCCACGGCGATCCGGGATACAATCATCTTAATCATTTCTGTGCGACAACCCTATTGTCCGAGCGGGGGGCGAACCATGAAACATGTCGTCCGAACAGTTGTTTTTCTTTGCCTTTTGGTGGCGGGATGGGGAGCGGCGCCGGGCCAGGGGTCCGTCGAGTTCGTTCGGGTCGGCGCATACGGCAGCGGTCCCTATTTCGATGTGGCCAAATCCGGGCACTACGTGTTCTGCGCCGCCCGTTCGGGCGGCGTCGACGTCATCGACGTGCAAAATCCCGCCCAGCCGCTGTTCGTCGGCCGGATCGCCGAATTCCGGGCGACGGGGGTGTTCAGCCTGGACAACCGGCTGTACGTCACCGGTTCCGGACTCGGCATCTGGGACATCAGCAACCCTCTCGCGCCAGTCCAGTTGGGTCGCTATGACGGAGGCATCTTGAACTCTGGCGGTTTTGACCTCTTCGTGGCCGACCCCATCGCCTGCCTGGTCGATTTCACCGGCCTGCACCTCATCCTCGTGTCGGATCCTCAGGCGCCGGAACCGGTGGGGTATTACCCGCTGAACGGAGCGAATGATGTCTACGTTGTCGGCTCCATGGCTTTTGTGTGTTCATCCACGGAAGGGCTGCACATCGTCGATCTCGAGGATCCGGCCAATCCCCAGACCGTCGGCATCTGGCCCAGCGACGGGGTCGACAATGCCGACGGCGTCTGGGCGGATGGTGCCAGGGCCTTCCTGCTGAACCAGGTCGGCGGGACCACACGCATGGACATCATCGACGTGAGCGTTCCGAGCAATCCGTCGCTCCTGGGCACGTATGTGGCCGCTTCCGGTTATCTCGACTTCGTGTCCGTGATCGGCAACCTGGCCTACCTGACCGACGCCTATCAATTCCAAATCGTGGACGTGACCGATCCTGCCAATCCCCATCTGAACGGGGCGGTCAACTCCAGCCCCCTGGGCAGCGGAGTATCCCATGTGCTGGATCCACCCTGGGCGTATCAAAGCAACTTCGTGGACGGACTCGCCGTCATCGACATCTCCGATTCGGCCAACCCCGTCCTGACCGGCACGTACGATCATTCCGCCTACCTTCAAGACGTTGATTATTGGGAGCACTACGTCCTGGTGGGCGGCTACAACGAAGTGACCGTCTTCGATGTGGCCGATCCCGCGTCCCCGACACCTGTCAGCTCGGTCATCATGACGGACACTTTGAGCGACAGGGATTACGTCTATTCGATCAAGATCGTGGACGGCTTTCTGGCCTACGTCGCCTGCGGTCGGCTCGGTGTCCGGGTGATCGACCTGGTCGATCCCGCCGCGCCGGTCATGTGGCCGGGATTCAACACGCCGGGCACTGCGCATCATCTCGACGTGGCCGATTCCATCCTCTACGTGGCCGACCGCTACACGCTGCAGATCCTGGACTGTGCCGACCCCTTCAACCTGCTCCCCCTCGGCCAATACGACTCAGACTGTGATCCGATCCGGGTGCATATCGACGGCCACTATGCGTACCTGGCGGACCGGTCCGCCGCGGTGGGCGGCCTCCAGATCCTGGACGTCGCGGATCCGACGGCGCCGGTTTTCATCGGCGCCTATGACATTCCGGAAAGCGCCCCGAACGGGGTCTACGCGTTCGGACCGTTCGCCTATCTGGCCTCCGGCGGCAACCGGGTCTATGTCCTTGACACCGCCGACCCGCAGGCACCGCAACTGCTCGGCACCGTGGATCTCCCGGCCGCGACGCGGAACCTCAATGCCTTCGGCGATTTCATCTTTTTGCCCGACGCGGCGGGGTTCCATGCTGTCGACGTGTCCAATCACCAGGATCCGATCCTCGCCGCCGCTTACGCGCTCGAGCCCATCTCCGCGCTGGTCGGCCACGATACGTTCATCTTCGCGGTGGGGGGAGATACCGGCAGGCTGGTCAGTCTGGAGGTCGTGGTCCCCGAGCAGGGCGTCCGCATGGATTACAACGTCGACCAGACCGGGCAGGTCTATCCCGATTCGCCCTCCCAGGTAGCCCCGGCCACCTCGCTGACCTTCCTCGTGGAACCCCTGGCCTTCCTCGGGAGCGCCTACGGCGACCCGGTGGTCATCGCCCTCACCCTGCCCGACTCGGTGGCCCTCAGTCAGACGCTGGCCGACGGCACCCTGGACACGGCGGCGCCCTTCCCCGCGGCAGGCGAGATCGTGCCCGGACTCGCGGTCACCGAGTACCAGATCGACAAGGTCACCGGCCGGGCCGTACCGGCACCCGGCGCCAAGAGCCTGGGCGATGTGGCTCCCTGGGCCGTGCAGATCCTGCGCTACGTGGCGGGCGAGCACGTCATCTGGCTCCGCCTGAACCAGAGCACCTTCCGCTGGACGCCCGCGGAGCCGGGCAACCTGCTCGGCTTCACCATCGGCCTGGCCGGCGGCGTCTGGCCGACAACGGCGGACAGCAATTGGGGCGCCGCCGGTCTGTTCAGCCAGGCCTCGACCCTGTTCTACCTCGATATGCGCGCGTATGATTTCGAGGCCAACGACAATCTCCTGGCTGTCGACATCAGCAGTTTTTACCAGTTCGACGGCGATCCCACCGACACGCCGGTCACGCCGGATCGCGTGGACTTGTTCCGGCTCGAGTCGGTCATCGAGGAGCCGGCGCCCGTCGTCTCCCAGGTGGGCGCCACCGTCACCGACCTCGCCGTGGCCGACATGGACGGCGACGGCCGCGAAGACATCATCACCATCGACGGGACGACGGACCGGCTGTACGTCGCCTACGGCCAGCCCGACGGCACGTTCCTCAACCTGCAGTGGTGGCACCTGGAGGGGATCGATCCCCTCAAGGTGGACGCCGGGGACGTCTCCGGCGACGGCCGGCCCGATGTCCTGATCGGCACAGCGGACGGGCAACTGGCAATCTATCTCTGGGAGACGCTCTTCAGCGACAAGACAGCCGGCCGCGACCGCCTGCGCCAGCCGCCCCTGCGACGGTTGCAGGGCGCGCCGTCCGACACCCTGCTGCAGGACATCACCGGTGACGGCCTCAGCGATTATCTGTACACCGTCGCGGCGGCGGATCACCTCCAGGTGCTGCTGGGCAACACGTTCAATCCCGGCGGCAGCTACCCGACCGGCGCCGAACCCGTCGCCATGGTCGGCGGCGACTTCAACGCGGACCAGGCGCCCGACGTGGCGGTGGCCAACCGGACGGGCAATTCCGTCACCGTCTATCTCAACGACGGCAGCGGCAACTTCGCCGGCAGCGAGGTGACCGGACTGGGCGGCGGGCCGCTGGATGTAGACGCCGCCGACGTGAACCGCGACGGTCGCGACGACCTGGCGGTTGCGCTCGTGACGGACAAGGCGCTGGCCGTCATGACGGCCGACGCGGACGGCCACTTTCAGTCCGATCAGGCGCAATGGATCTATTTCACCCAACAGCCGTCGGCGGTGCTGGCGGACAACTTCGACGGGCTCAACGGAGCCGATGCCCTGTTGGGCTTCTCTGATTTCAACAAACTGTCGCTGTGCCTTTCGGACGCCTCCGGGACCATGAGCTTCGCGTACAACATCGACGCCCTGGGCGACGTGGTGGTGGGGCCGGGCCAGTCCGTCACCCTGAGCAGCGACAGCATCCTGTCGGTGGCCGGCGGCACCGGCCTGGGGGGGATCAGCTCGCGGCAGGGCGTGGCCGGGATCAGCCAGCGGAGCGTCGGTGTCATCCACTTCCCCCGCAGCCATGAAATCTCCTTCTCCGTCGTCAACCTGGGAGAGACCGAGGCGCTGATGAACCTCGAACTCTACGACGACGCCGGCGGCTTCCGGACCGCCACCACCGTCAGCCTGCCGGCGAACATCCAGTTCGCCCGGTACTTCGCCGACCTGCTGGGCCCGGAGGCGGCCCAGGCCGGCCGCTGGGTGAGGGCTTTCCTCACCGCAAGCGACACCTACGGACTGTGGCTGGTGAACGACCCGGCCGTCACCTTCCTGGATGGCACGCGGGCGGCCGACATGCGCACCACCGCCTCCGACTTCATCCTGCCGGAGCTGGCGACCGGCGACGGATCGACCACCGGCCTGGTGCTGACCAACCCGAACAAATACGCGGTCAATGCCACCCTGACCCTGATCGGCGCCGACGGCATCGCCAAAGGATCACTCAACCGGCGGTTGGCGGGCCGGTCGAGTCTCAGCCAGGAGGCCACCGCGCTCTTTCCGTCGATGGGCGGAGGTGATTACATCCGGGTGCGCGCCGACGCGGGACTGCACGGGGTGGAGTTGTTCGGCGACGCGGACGCCCTGGCCTGCCTGGCCGGACTGCTCCCCGGCGAGTGCCAGCCGCGGCAATACCTGCCCCATTACGCCTCGGGCGCTTTCGGCGCCGCCGTCTACTCCTCGAAACTCAAACTGGTCAATCCCGCCGATCAAGCCGTGACGGTCCGGATCTCGCGCTGCGACGATTCCGGCGCCGTCGTCACCCAGACCCCCGACATGCCGCTGCCGGCCGGCGGCTTGTTCGAGACCGATGTCGCGACGCTGTTCGGACTGTCGGAACCGGCCACCGGTTACCTGATCGTGGACACGCTTGAGCCCTCCGGCGTGGTCGGCAACGTCACCTTCGGCGATGCGGCGGATGGGCGGTTCCTGTCCAGTCTGCCGCTCCAGGGAACGGGCCACCGCCACTATGTGCTGGGGCACATCGCCAACGGCACGCTGGACACCATCGGCTTCTTCACCGGGCTGGCCGTGCTGAACATCGGAGCGACCCAGCAGACCGTCGAGCTGACGGCAGTGGGCCAGGATGGCCTCCCACGGGCCACCGCCCAGATGCTCCTGTCGCCCGGTCAGCGAGGCATCACGCTGCTTTCCGCCGTGATGCCGGATCTCGGGTCCCTGTTTGGCGGGTATCTGCTGGTGGAGGGAGGCGACGACGCCCAACTGGTGGTGTTCCAGCTCTTCGGCGACGACAGCCTGAACTTCCTGAGCGCCGTTCCGGCAGTGCCGCTGGATGATTGAGGAATGAGGAGCTGACATCCTGTCCGCCACTCGCTGAAGCGTCACGCGGGTTGCGGCGCAACGCGCGTCCGGGGGGCGGTCATTCACCGCGGAGACGCTGAGGCGCAGAGAAACCGGCTCGTCAAGGAGCCAGGGCGCGAAGCCGGCCATGGAGCATTCAGCGGCGGTCCGTGGGCCGCGGCCGCCGGCAGGATCCTGACCGAGATCGTTTGGTTCCGGCTCCGCCGGCCCAGGATTACGGTTACGAATTTCGAGCACGAAATCCGATGTCCGATGTCCGCATTACGGGAACGAGCTTCTAGCCTCGAGTCTCGAGCCTCGATTACAAATTACGATTACTCAGTTACTCCCGAAATCCTGTCAACATTTGGCAAAATTTTTCACCGGTATCTCCCCCCTGATCGCCCATCCCATCATCGACCGGCCCGATCCACGCTGTCACGACGAAAATAGCCAGGCGTAGCCCCGCGAATGCGGGGCAGCGCCTGGACAATCGATTGTTTTTGACGTCGCGCGCCCCTGTTAAGGGGCGCGGAGAAGATCCCAGCAGATATCGTTCGTCGACTCCGAAGCGCCCCCTTTGATTTCCCGAACCCGGTCACACAATCGATGGGTGGTTTTGAAATAGAGCCGCGGATGGGCATGGTTCCCTCCCAAATGATGGATTCATCTATACAAACGGGCGGGAGGAATTTTTCTCCGAAGATTTGATCCGAATTTCCCCGCGCCCCTGTCCAGGGGCGCGCCGTGTTTTTTACTTCCGCTGTCCAGGCGCTGCCCCGCGTTCGCGGGGCTGCGCCTGGCTATTGTCTTTGAAACTGGAAGGGCTTGCCGGAGATTCGGCATTGCGGCACGGAGCTGGAGTGAATGATCATGCCGCTTTGGTTCCGGCTCCACCGGGTTGGGATTACGATTACGATCACGATTACGAATTTCGATTACGAGCACGATTACGAATTACGAGCACGAGATCCTAACTCCTATCTCCTATTTTTCCTTGCATGATCAACCAGGTCGGCAAGTTGTAGGTACCGCAAGCGGCAGCGGGCGGCGCGACAGCCCTATCAGCGAAATCGGCATCCGCCCAGGCCCGGCTGCGCAGCAGCCACGGAGTGTAGCCCGGACCGACAGGTCCGGGTGCGCCGATCGCATCCGGCGTCCGAGCCGCGCGAGCGGCGGGGGAGACCCGGGCGCTGGTTGAGAATCGCGATCCTTCGTCCCCCCGCTCCTGCGGAGCTCCATCATTTGAGACCACCGCGCCGACCCGGACCTGTCGGTCCGGGCTACATGCCGCTGCCGCTGGCGCGGCAGGGTCTTGACCGTTGTCGTATCGGTTCCGGCTCCGTTGGGTTGGGATCACGATCACGAATTTCTAGCTCGAAATCCGAAGTCCGATGTCCGATGTCCGCATAACGGGAACGAGCCTCTAGCCTCGATCACGATTACGATTACGAATCACGATTACGAATTACGATTACGAGTACGAACCTGTGATCCTGGAACCTGTGAACATGTGAACCTGGAACCGGCCGCCCTTCACTCCTCACTTTCCCTTTTGAAGTAGTCCTCCCAGAACGCCACGTCCACCCGGCCGGGATCGCCCTTTCCGCCTGCGGCCCGACCGCCGGAGGCCAGTCGGTCCAGAAACTCGTTCACGCCGGCCACCCGCGCCCCCAGGTCGCGGGCGGCGGCGGCGAGCGCCCGGTCGTCGGTCACCACCGTCAGGTCGCGGGGGTTGCGGGCGGCGCGCACCCGGGCCAGGATCCGGTCGTCGGCGGAACGGGGAGCGGCGAATTCCACCCGGACGGGACCGAGCGCAACGTCGCGGGCGAAGTGGGCGTCCGGCGCGCCGTCGAACACGACGGTGAACCGCCCGCCCCGCCCGGCGGCGAGCGCCGCCAGCGCGGCCACCACGCCGCGGCGGTCGGCGGCGCCGCCCAGACCCCGCGCCGCCGCGCGGCCCATCAGGTTGTTGCCGTCAACCAGGTACGGCATGGCCCCCGCTCCGTCACGGCTCAGCCGACCTGGATCAGGCCGAGCGCCATGGGCGTCACCACCTCGCCGCCGCCGGCGCCGACGACGATGGTGTCCTCGACGCCCACGCCGCCGTCGTCGAAGATGATCTTGGGCTCCACGGCGAAGACAGTTCCCGCCGCCAGCGGTTCGGTGAAGCGCCGGGCCAGGATGGGCACCTCGTCCATCTCCAGCCCGATGCCGTGCCCCAGGAAGCGGACCTTGTTCTCGCCCCGGTTCATGAAGTGATCCGCGTAGCCGGCCGCCGCCGCCTCGTCGACGGCCCATTGGTACAACTCTTCGGGCACCGCCCCCGGCACCAGGCGGCGGGTGACTTCAGCCAGGATGTGGACGCAGAAATTGTGGGCGTCGACGAAGCGCCGGTCCAGCGGCCCGATGTGATAGGTGCGCGTCATGTCGGTCATGTAGCCGGCGTAGCCGGCGGTGGAGTCGGCGATCACCGGCGCGCCGGCGCGGATCACGCCGCCGCCCGCCCCCATGGGCGCCAGGTAGTAGCGGCCCGGCTGGCCGATGGGCCCATCGAAGGCGGTGTCCACCGCCGCCGACGCGCCGCATGCCACCACGCCCCGCGCCTCGGCGTTGAAGCCCCGGGTGCGCCCGGCCGCCTGGTCGCCCGCCAGCCGCATGGCCAGGTCCAGCCGCGCCTGGGCCTCGTACTCGGGCATCCCCTCGCGCAGGATCGAGCGCAGCGCCGCGAATCCGCCGGCCAGCACCCGGCCGCTGGCGCGGACGCGCTCCAGCTCCCGCGGCGACTTGACGCCGCGCAGGCGCCGCAGCGCCGGGGCGATGTCGGCATGCTCGGCCCCGGGCCAGACGCCGGCCACGAGCCGCCGGTACCAGGCCACGGGGAGCACGTCCTCCTCGAAACCCACCCGCCGCCAGCCGGCCAGGCCGGCGGCCGCGATCGCCGCCGGCAGCTTGCCCATCCCGGCCACCGGCTCGGGTTCGGCCGGGCACCCGTCGCCGATCCGGCCGCGGCCGCGCCAGACGAAGAGCCGCGGCGCGCCCGCCGCCGGCACCAGCAGCGCGCCCTGAAAGGCGGCGTCGGTGAGCCAGACCAGGTCGGCCCGCTGCAGCACGATGGCGCCGTCAAGTTCGGCGCCGGCCAGGGCCGCCTGGAACCGCTCCAGCCGCCCCGCCAGTTCCTCCCGCGGAAAACGCTCGTCGGTCATGATGTCTCCTGTGATCGTGGATCGGCCGCGGCGCCCGCGGCCGGCGCGGTCAGTTGCTCCAGCCGGGCCAGCCAGGCCAGTGCCTCGGCCGCGCTGCCGCCGCACATCTCGGGCGTCGCCCGGAGGCTGACGCACACCGCCGGCCGCTCGGGGCGCCCCCAGAGGCGGCAACGGTTGTCAGGCGTGAGCTGGACGCAGCGCACGCCGGCGGGCTTGCCGCCGGGCATCCCCGGGATCGGCGAGCTGATGGACGGGGCGATGCAGCAGGCCCCGCAGCCGACGCGGCACTCCATGTCCGAAACCTCCGGGCCCGCCGCAGGCGGCGGCGCCATCCGTATTGTAGCAGAAGTGGGCGGACGGGCGTCAGGGGGCGGCTATTTCACCAGGGCGGTCCAGTCCGCCGGCAGCTCGATCAGGTAGGTGTCCACCTGGCTGGTGCCGCTGCGGCCCCAGTTGGAGCCGAACAGGATCCGGGTGAGGTCCCGGTTGACGGTAGCGTGCGGCTCGGCCCAGTAGTCGTGCTCCTGGTCCACGTAGAGGGTGTGGTCGTGGGCCAGGCGCACCACCCGGCCGCCGGCCTGCAGCTCCACCAGGAACACCTGGTCGTCCATCCAGGTGGCGTCGGTGGGATGATCGCCGGCATAGGTGGACACCACGGCCCAGCCCGGCCGCTGGAACGCCCGTCCGCTGAAATGGAACCCCTGCGGGGAGTGGCTGAAATCGATGGCCCATAGCGGCGTGTAGGCGCCCGTGGCCAGGTCGATCATGGCGATGTGGTCGTTGTCCGGGTCCTGGAGGATCATCACCTCGCGGCCCTGGACATCCAGCGCCACGTCGCCGTGGGGGCTCTGCCGGTGGAGGCCGCGGGCGTTCTCGAGGTCGCGGTCGTACACCATGACGCCGCACGGGGCGTCGCCGGTGCCCAGCTCGCCGTGGTCGCAGTAGACGTCGAACAGCGCGACCACATAGTTGCCCGACGGGCTCATGGTGACGTTGTCGATGTCGCGGTCGCCGGGCAGGTTCCGGACGGCCACGAGCTGGTCCTCCTGCAGGTCATACACCAGCAGGGCCACCGCCATCCAGTCGGTGTTCTCGGCCATGAACGCCCAGTAGCGGCCGTCGGCCGACGCGCTCCCCTCCCAGCGGGTCCAGACGGTGGCCAGGTTGAACGCCGGCAGGTCGGCGGCGAAGTCGCGCACGGTCTGGCAGTCCCCAGTGGTGACATCACACGCCACCAGGCGGGTTTCATCGATGGCGTAGAGCCGGTCCGGGTCGTCGGCGTCCCAGCGCGGTTCGGTTCCCGGGTACCAGACCAGCCCCTGCGGCTGCAGGGTCGCCGCGTCGTACAGGTAGGCGGTGCCGTCGGTCCCCCGGATCAGGATCCGCGTCTCGTCGGCATTGAAGGCCTGCACCCGGGCGTACTCGGGGACCAGCCCCGCCGACGTATCGTCCGGTTCGGGATCGGCCGCGCGGTCGGTGAGCCGGACGACGCAGGTGTCAAAAACCGGATCGATGTAGGGATCCCGGGCGGCCGGCTCGGCCAGGGCGGGCGTCTGCCGGACGTTCTGATCGGTGACCAGGTCCGGCACGTGCCCCGCGCAGATCACGCCGCCGGTCCGGCGCGCTTCGGCGAGCGCGAGCACCAGCCCCGCCAGGTCCCGGGCGTCCAGGATGCCGTTGCCGTTCCAGTCACCGCAACCGGGGCAGTTGCAGGGCGCGGTTCCCGGCGGGATGTTGCCCGCCAGCACGTGCTCCAGGATCAGCGCGTCGACGACGTTCACGAGCCCGTCGCCGTTGAGGTCGCCCAGGGCGAGATGGGTCTCGGTGGCCGTGTTGGACCAGGCGGACGCGCCGAACCCGTTGGCGGCCTGCACCCGGTAGCGGTAGGTGACCCCCTCCGTGACGCCGGCATCCAGGTACTCGTTCACGTTCGGCCCCGTCTCCGCCAGCGGGGCGAACTCACCGCCGCCGACGGCGCGCTCGAGCCGGAAGAGGTCCTCGTCGTCCGCATTGTCCGACCAATCCAGCCGGATGCCCGCGGCGCCGGAGGCGGCCGTGAGTCCCGAAGGCGCGGCGGGCGGCGAGCTGCTGAGCGCCGCCCCGGCCTCGTTGGACGGCGCGGAGTCGCACGGCGACCCGGTGCCGTCGTCGTTCCGGTGCGCCACCACCCGGTAGTTGTAAGCGCCGTCGGACAGTCCGGTGTCGGTCCACGCCGTGACGCCGGCGCCCACGGTGTGGTAGGTGTTGTTCCAGCCGCCGCCATTGACCTGGCGCTGCACGATGAAACTGTCCTCGTTCGAGGAGTTGTCCTGCCAGGACAGGGCGATCCGGTGCTGGACCGGGTTGGGAACCGCCTGCAGGCCGCTCGGCGCGACGGCGCATTCGCCCGCGCCGGACCAACCGCTGAGCCGGGCCATCAGCCACCAGTACGCCCGCCCCTTCTGGCGGCAACTGTCGTAGGTGGTGTGTCCCGCCTCGTCGCCGTGGAATTCGGGATGTTCCACCGGGATGGTCTGGCCTCCGTAGCTGTAGGTTGCCTGCTCCCAGGCGCTGGCGACCGGGTTGAACCACCAGCTATCCAGGTCGGCGAAGTCGAACAGCGCCTTGCCATAGGTCTGGCAATACTGGCGGATCTGCTGGTTGCGCTGGTGGCGGTTGTACCCCTCGGCGCCGGTGGCCTGGGCGTTGCCGGTGAAGTAGACGAACCGGACGCCCGGGTACTCGCTCTCGAGCTGGCTCATCGCGTCCAGGTACGCCTGGACATCCGTCGAGCTGTAATAGTCGAGCTGGGTGCACCAGGCCCACATCGAGGCGTTGAGCGCGGCGTTGTGGTCCAGCACGTCGCGGGTGAGGTCCAGGCCGTCGGCGGTCTGCCAGTACAAATCCGGGGTGATGTAATCGCCCGTCTCCTGGCCGTCGAAGATGCAGAGCGTCCCGCTCACGGCCGGCAGCTCGCACCATCCCACCTCAACGTCAAAGAGAGCGGTCTCGATCAGCTCCAGGCCGGTGTTGATCTGGGAGCCGTGCGACGTGTGGGCGTAGTGGACCTTGCGCTGGCTCTTGGCCGTGTTGATGACGCTCTCCGGGATGGCCGACAGGTCCGTGCAGGTGTGATCGACGACGATCGCCTGCGCGCGGACGCCGTCCGCCCCGGCGGCCAGCCACCCGATGGCGATCCAGCCGATGATCGCGGTGATCCGTCTCATGATGGCCCTCCTTGTCGCGCTTCGGCCGCCCGCCATCCGGCGACGGGACCCGCCGGCGGGCCGGCGGGTTATCCCGGCCGCGCGCATGCCCGCACCGATGGATGAAGCGATTGACTGAGAGCGATTGTACCCGAAGGCGCCGGCGGATGGCAAGCGCCCGGCGGAGGCGGCGGGGCGGTCAGTTCTCGATGAACTTCCACTCCTGGGGCAGGTCCTCGTACAGGACGCTCTGGTTGCGGCCGTGGTACTTGGCGAAGTACATGGCGCGGTCGGCCCGGTTGACCACCTGCTCGGAATCCACCACGCCGCGCTGGCCGGACACGATGGTGGAGCCGATGCTGACCGCGACGCGCAGCTTGAAGTTGCCGTAGGTGAAGGTGGTCGCCTCGATCGCCTGCCGGATCTTCTCGGAGACGATGTAGAGACTCTCCTTGTCCACGTAGGCGAGGATCAGCACGAACTCCTCGCCGCCGAAGCGGCACAGGATGTCCGTGTTTCGAATCGCCTTGCGCGTCACCTCGGCCAACTCCCGCAGGACGTGGTCGCCGGCGGCGTGGCCGTAGGCGTCGTTGACCTGCTTGAAATGGTCCAGGTCCATCATGGCGAGTCCGAAGGTCTCGCCGAACCGGACCGCCCGGTGGCACTCCCGCTGCAGGGCGTTGTAGAAGAACCGCCGGTTGCCGCAACCGGTCAGCGGGTCGGTCATGGCCATTTTCTCCAGTTGGTCCTTCTCGACACGCAGCGACTGCAGGCGGTCCCAGAACGATTTCAAACTCTCCTGCCCGCTGGCCTGGATTTCCTTCGCCAGGTTGTCCATCTCGTTGATGCTGCGCAGGGCGATGCCCACCTGGTCGGCCACGATGTTCAGGAAGCGCTGGTCCTTGGCGGTGTAATCGGTTTCGCCTTTCTTGCGGCCCAGCATCAGGAGGCCTCGGGCACAGCCGGCCGCGTGGATGGGCACCGCCAGCCGGAAGTCCGCCACCACGGGGCTGATGGCCAGCGTCGTGGTGCCGTCGGAGTCGCCGGGTCCGAACACGTCGTCGAACCGTTTCTGGTTCAGCAGGGTGAGAAAGCTGTCGGGAATGTTGACCCAGTGGGTGGGCACGGTGCGCCCGTCGCGGTCGCGAAAGACGAACAGCAGCCACTCGGGCGCCAGCAGCCGCAGAGTCAGGCGCGCGGTCAGGTTCATGATCTGATCGCGGGAGACCGTGTCGCAGAGCTGGGCGGAGAATTTCTCCATCGTCTCGAGGAGGTCGTAGTCGAATTCCTTGTAGCGCTGGGTGATGAAGCGGGCCATCAGCCGTTCGGTGTACGGGAAGGTCAGGATCGCCATCACCGGGATCATGAGATAGACATACAGCGGCGACCAGCCCGAGGGCCAGATCCACCGCAGAATGGCCATGGTCGCCAGCGTCCCCCCCAGCATCACCGCCAGCAGGGCGGCGATGAAGCGGACGCTGCGCCAGATGAGAAAATCGATGTCCAGAAGCTGATAGCGCAGGATGGCCACGGCCGTCGACAGCGGCACCAGGATCATGAACGGCGTGGTCACGATCAGCACGATCCGTTGCACCGACAGGTCAAAGAGGCGGAGCACCTGGAACGGGATGTAGCTGGCGACCAGGAACGGGCCGATGCCGGCCACCAGGCCCCACAGGAACCATTGCAGCTTGCGGCGGGCGCGCAGCGAGCGGACCCAGCGCATGGGCACCGTCAGCCCGTAGGCCAGCAGGGCGATGATCGCCGCGCCGTTCAGGCCGATCATGATCCACCAGACCGTCCGGACGACGCCGAGTTGGGTGCGGTAGATGTCGGGATGCACGTAGCGGATGTTGATCACCAGCATGGCGATGACGGCCAGCACCAGCCCCAGGCCCACCATCTGCTGCACCCGGGGCTGCAGCCGCTGACGCAGCGCCTCCTCCTCCGGCAGGACGGCCAGCAGGCGGAAGAAGAGCATCGGCGTGATGAAGAAGAAGAACCAGTAGATCAAACTGGTGGCGTAATCCGTCGGCTGCAGGGTCCCGATGAGCACCGCCAGGCCCGCCTGGGCCACCACGAAATTCAGGATGGCGGGCGCGCCCGGCTTGATCAGGAAAGTGCCCAGGGCGATCACCAGCACCGCCAGGCTGACCACCAGCGCCACCCACGGCAGGAACTCGGGAAAAACCGGATCGGGCATGAGGTCGATCTGGACCTGGCGGCCGTCGCGCTCCACCCGGATGTTGTGCCACGCTTCAGCGCGGATGAAGTCGTTGAGCGAGTACAGGTGCCCCAGCCCCGCGAGGGCGAGGCCGTCCACGCTGACGAGCCGGTCATTTACCTGAAACGGCGAGCCGTCGGGGACCTGGGTGACCATCAGCAAGTCGCCCTGCCATTCGGCGGTGAAGGGAAGGATCGGCAGATGGCTCAGGCGGAGATTGCCGTAGATCGTGATGAGACCCGCGCCCAACACCAGGATGAGAATCAACCCGAGATGCCACCGTGACACGCCCAGACCCCCTGTACCAACCCGATCATGCAGGCTCATTTTAACCTGTCGCCGGGCGAAGGGTCAAACGCTTTATTTGAATGACTTTTTATCGTGACATTTTTGGGCCTCCTGGCCCGTGGCTTCAAGGAACCGCCGGAACCGCGGCGGCATCCGGCCGGCCGGCGCCGCCATGAATCTCCCGGCCGGCGGTGATGCTGTACACGGCCCCCGAGGTGACGATGAGATGATCCAGCAGGCGGACATCGAGTTTGGCCAGGGCGTCGCCCAGCGTGCGGGTCAACTCCAGGTCGTCGCGGGACGGCGCGCATTGCCCGCCGGGATGGTTGTGGGCCAGGATCACGCCGGTGGCGCCGTGGAGCAGCGCCAGCCGGGCCACCTCGCGGGGATAGACCGGCGCCTGGTTGACCGTGCCTTCGGCGAGCCGGTCGTGGTGCACCAGCTCGTTGCCGGCGTTCAGGAAAATGGCCAGCACGCACTCCCGGGGCTGCGGTCCCAGTTCGAGCCGGACGAAGTCGGCGACGTCCTCGGGGGCGCTGATGCGGCAGCCGGACTGCAGCTCCACGGCCAGCGCCCGGGTCATCACCGCCCGCACCAGCGCCAGCAGCAGGCGCGACGCCGGCCCCAGGCCCGGGATGTCGGTCGTCTCGCCGCGGGGCTGCAGGAAGACGCCGGCCAGCGTGCCGCGCCGGCGCAGCAGCTCCCGGGCGGTGGGCTTGGTGTCCTTGCGCGGCACGGCGAATTGCAACAGGAGCTCCAGCAGTTCGTAGTCGGCGAGGGCGCCGGGACCGCCGGCGAGGAACCGCTCCCGGAGGCGCGTCCGGTGCCCGTCGCCGGAGCCGCGCGACCTGGCCGCCCCGCCCTGTTTCGCCGCTCCCGCCATGCGCGCCTCCCGTGCCGCTGCCGCCGCTCAGAACAGCCCGTGCCCGGCGTTGGACCGGGTGAGCAGGATCTCCGAATGGAACACCCGGTCCAGGTTCCGGTACTGGATGGCCTCGGACAGGCACTCCGCGGTGATCGCCTCCGCCCCGGCCAGGTCGGCGATGGTCCGGGCCACCTTCAGGATCCGGTCGTGGGCGCGCGCCGAGAAGCCCATGGACTGGATCGCCTGCTCCAGCAGCCGCTCGCCCGCCTCGTCCAGCGGGCAGTGCCGGCGGATCTGCGCCGAGCTCATGCCGGCGTTGCAGTAGATTCCCTCCCCGGCGAAGCGCGTCATCTGCCGCTCCCGCGCGGCACAAACCCGTTCGCGGACCGCCGCCGACGGCTCGCCCGCCCCGCGGCCGCGCAGGTCGCGGAAGGAGACGGCCGGCACGTGCACCTGGATGTCGAAGCGGTCCATGAGCGGGCCGGAGATGCGCTGCATGTACGTGTGCACCTGGGAGAGATGGCATTGGCATTTCTCCGTGCCGTAGAAGCCGCAGGGGCAAGGGTTCATCGCCGCCACGAGCATGAACCGGGCCGGGAAGGTGAGACTCATGGTGGCCCGGGCGATGGTCACCTGCCCGTCCTCCATGGGCTGGCGCAGCACCTCCAGCACGCGGCGCTGGAACTCCGGCAGCTCGTCCAGGAAGAGGACGCCGTTGTGGGCCAGGCTGGCCTCGCCCGGCCGCGGGATCATCCCGCCGCCGATGAGGCCTGCGTGGGAGATGGTGTGGTGGGGGGCCCGGAACGGCCGGCACCCCACCAGCCCGTCATCCCGCGACAGCGTGCCCGCCACCGAGTGCACCTTCGTCGTCTCGATGGCCTCGGCGAAGGTCATGGTGGGCAGGATGGTGGGGATCCGCCGGGCGAGCATCGTCTTGCCGGAACCGGGCGGCCCGATCATGAGAGTGTTGTGGCCGCCCGCCGAGGCCACCTCGAGGGCGCGCTTGGCCTGGGGCTGGCCGCGCACGTCGGCGAAGTCCACCCGGTAGGTGCTGGTCTCGGCCAGGATCCGCTGCCAGTCCACGGTGGCGGGCGTGAACCCGGAGTCGTCCGCGATGAACGCCGCCACGTCCGTCAGGTGGTTCAGGCCGAACACCCGCACGCCGTCCACCACCGCCGCCTCGCGCGCGTTCTGCACCGGCAGGATCAGGTCGGGCACGCCGGCGTCGCGGGCGGCCACGGCGATGGAGAGCGCCCCCCGGATGGGCCGGATGGTCCCGTCCAGCGACAGCTCCCCGCTCAGCATGCAACTGGCCAGCCGCTTGCGGTCCTTGATGTCGTCCATGGAGCCCATGATCCCCACGGCGATGGGCAGGTCGAACGCCGAGCCCTCCTTGCGCAGGTCGGCGGGCGCCAGGTTGACGGTGATGTTGTCCTCGGGCTCGAGAAAGCCGGAGTTTTTCACCGCCGCCAGCACCCGCTCGCGGCTCTCCTTCACCGCCGCGTCGGGCAGCCCCACCGTCATCATCCGCGGCTTCGGCCCCGGACAGATGTCCACCTCCACCGTGACCGGATGGGCGTCGAGACCATACAGCGCGGCGCTGATCACCTGGCAAAGCACGGCCACCTCCTTCCCGGGCGCTCTCACCTGATCAAACGAACGCGCCGGCGCCCTTTCCCGGATCTGCCGGAAATCTCGGCCGGACTGTGGGGATGACCGATGCAATCAATTGATGATTGGCTGATTACGTCGATAGTTCATTGCGATGATCAGCGGAATCATGCGGATTCACCACACGGCACCCGTCCACCGCTGCCGGCGGGACGCCGCGCCAGGCGGCCACCTGGGCCACGATGGCGCTTCGCACCCGGTCGCGCAGGGCGCCGGCGTCGCGGGGCGGGAGGCCGGCGGTCGGCACCGGCGGCAGCAACTGGAGGCGGATGTCCTGCACGTCGCCGAACATCCAACTGTGCTTGGGGAGGCAGTCGCTGGAGCCGTCGACGGCGATGGGCAGAACGGGTACGCCGGCCTTGATGGCCAGCAGGAAAGCGCCCTCGTTGAACGCCCCGATCCGGCCGTCGCGGGAACGGGTACCCTCCGGGAAAAAGATCACCGAGCAGCGGTTGGCCAGGGTGCGCCCGGCGGCGAGCAGCGCCCGGGCGCCGGAGCGGCGGTCGGCGCGGTCCACGGGGATGTCGCCGGCCAACCCCATCATCCAGCCGAGCAGCGGGATTCGGAAGAGCGACTTCTTGGCCATCCATTTCATTTCCATGGGGACGTGGCTGATCAGCGGAATGTCCGCCAGCGACTGGTGGTTGCTCACCACCACGTACGGCCGGCGGGGATCGCCGATGTGCTCCGTCCCGCCCAGGTGCAGCCGCCAGGTCGGGTTGCTGCGGCCGATGACGTGGCCGATGCGGCGGAAGGTCCAGCCGGTGCGGTAGCGGGCGGGGTCCCGTTCCGTCAACCGGACGATCAGCATGGTCGGCCAGCCGATCACCAGGCACGCGGCGGTGACGAACCAGATCCAGAGGGAGCGCAGGGCGCGCGTCACGGCCGCCCTCCCCCGGCGCCCGCCGGCGCCTCCCGGCCCACGTAACGGCACGCGATGCCGGCCGGTTCCAGTTCCTCGGCGAACGCGCCGCGCACCTCGGCGAGCCAGGCCGGCGACAGCACGCGCGCCCACCCCGGCCGCCGCAGCAGGTCTCGGATTTTCCATGAGTAGTTCAGGCGGTCCAGCAGCACCCGGTCCACCGCCCCGCGCAGCCGCCGGGCCAGGTCGCGCGGGTCCATGGGCAGCATGGGCCCCACGAAGGCGTAGGTGCGGACGCCGGCCGCTTTCAGCCGGCGCAGTGCGGCCAGGCGCGCCTCGATGGCCGGCGCCCGCGGCTCGGTGACGCGGCGGACGGCGTCGTCGCCGGTGGGCACCGACATCCCCACCTCGACGTCCGGCATCCGCCCGAACAGGTCCACGTCGCGGGTCACCAGGGGCGAGCGGGTCAGGATGCTCACGGCGAACGCCGGCGCCTCGGCCAGCGCCTCGAGGCAGCGGCGGGTGATCCTCGCCTCGCGCTCCACGCCCTGGTACGGATCGGTCACCAGACTCAGCGAGACGCAGCCGGGGGCGCGGCGCCCGAGCTCCCGCCGCAGCACCTCGGGCGCGTTGCTCTTGATGTCCACGAAGGCGCCCCACGGCTCGGTGCGGCCGCGGTAGCGGGCCACGAAATCGGCGTAGCAGTAGCGGCAACCGAACAGGCAGCCCAGGTACGGATTCAGCGAGTAGTCGATCCCGGAGATGCCCGACCGGCTCAGCACCGACTTCACTTCGACCGTCTGGATGACCGGAGGTGATGACGCAGCGACCATGGTGTCCATCCGCTGCCGGCGCCCGGCGGCCGCGACCGCCGGCGCAGCGCCGGATCAGGGCTTGAAGTTGGGGTCGTCGGGATCGGGCCGCTCGTCGGGCCGTGGACCGCCGGGGTCCGGCGGTGCCGCCGCCGCCCGCCGGTCCGCCGTCTCGCGCCGCCCCGCCTCGTCGCCGAGTTCCGCGAACAGCTTGTCCGCCCGGTCGAAATCGCCGGCGGCCAGGTAATCGCGGGCGCAGCGGGCCAGCCCGTCGCGGTCGCCGAGGCGCCGGAACAGCCGCACGGCGTTGCCCAGGTCGTGCCGGACCAGGTAACGCTCGGCCAGCTCGTCCAGCCCCGCTTCGTGGCCCGCGGCGGCGAACGCCTTCTCGGCGGCGGCCATGTCGCCGCGCTCCAGGAAGGTCCGCGCCAGGCGGAAGTATTCCGCCGCCGGCACCTCCCGGTGGATGAGCTTGAGGACGCGTTCGGTCTCGCCGAAATTGCCGCGCTCCAGCCAGGCGCCGGCCACCCGGTGCAGCCCCGCGGTGCACGCCGTTTCCTCGAAAAGCTGCGCCGCCTTCTTGACGTTGTTGCGGGCGAGGTAGTGTTCGGCCGCCGCGCGCAGTCCGGCGGTGTGACCGAGCTGGCGGAAGATCTTCACCGCGGCGTCGGCGTCGCCGCGCGCCAGGAGCGCTTCCGCCTGCCGGCATTCTTCCCGCTTCTTTTTCGAAAAGAGGAAGGTCGCCATCGCCTCATTCCCTCCACTCAGGATAGGTGTCGAAAAAGCGCGCCCACCGGCTGCGCCGCCGCATTCGCGACGAGCCGGAAACGGGCCCCGCCGCTGCGTCCGGCCGGCTGGAGCCAAGGGCATCGGACCCGAGACGCGAAGCCGTTCAAGCGGGCATTCTACAACCATTCGGAACGGAAATAAACGCCGGCGGCGATGCCCGCCGGCCGGCGGGTTGCAGCCAGGCACGGCGGCGAGTGGTCCGGGAAGAAGGCGCCGGAACGCGAAGTCGGTTTCAGAACACGCCGTGCTCGTGCAGGATCGTCAATCCGATGACCAGCAGCACCAGGCCGCCGGCCAGCTCCATCCAGCGGCCGAAGCGGGCGCCCAGCGCGCCGCCGAAGCGCATGCCGGCGAGCGTCATGGCGGCGGCCACCGCGCCGATGACCAGGCTGGGGTAGAGCACACCCACGCCCAGCATGGAGAAGCTGATCCCCACGGCCAGCGCGTCGATGCTGGTGGCCAGCGACAGCGCCACCAGCGACCAGCCCCGGGTGGGGTCGGAGCGGTAGCGCGCCGTCTCGTCGCCACCGAACGACTCCCGGATCATCTTGCCGCCCACGGCCGCCAGCAGGGCGAAGGCCACCCAATGGTCGAACGCGGACACGTGGCGCGCCAGGGTGGAGCCCAGCCCCCAGCCGATGACGGGCATCAGAAACTGGAACAGTCCGAAGTGGAAGGAGAGCCGGAAGTACTGCCGGGGCGAGACCACGCGCAGCGCGGCGCTGGCGGCCAGCGACACCGCGAAGGCGTCCATGGCCAGGCCGAAGGCGATGCCGATGATGGCGATCCAGTTCATGGAGCGGAGTCCCTTTCCCTCACAAAGCCCCAGATTAAGTCAAAACGGGATGGTGTCAATCGGAATTCGGACGTCGGACGTCGGACGTCGGGGCTCGAGGCTCGAGACTCGAGGCTCGAGGCTCGTCACAGATCCCTCGTGCTCGTAATCGTAATCGTGATCGTAATTCGTCATCGTGATTCGTAATCGTGATCGAGATTCAAGGTGAATGGGTGAATGGGTGAATGGGTGAATCGGGAGACGGGAGACGGGAGAAGAGAGACGGGAGAGGGGTGTCGGGAGACGGGAGATGAGACCCGATCCCCGAACCGCTTGTGCCGATGTCCGATTTCCGAATTCCGAAATCCGCGTTACGGGAACGAGCCTCGAGTCTCTAGCCTCGAGCCTCGATGACGATTACGATCACGATGACGAATTACGAGCACGAAACATGAAGTCCGATGTCCGAAGTCCGATATCCGATGTCCGAACTCCGTCACTCGAACAGCGGCGTCGACAGGTAGCGCTCGCCCGTGTCGCAGACCACCGCCACGATCATCTTCCCGGCGCTCTCCGGCCGGCGCGCGATCCGCAGGGCCGCCTCCACGATGGCCCCGCTGGAGATGCCCGCCAGGATCCCCTCCTCGCGCGCCAGGCGCAGGGTCATGGCCTTGGCCTCGTCGGCGTTGATGGGAACGATCTCGTCCACCACGGCGCGGTCCAGCACCTCGGGTATGAATCCGGCCCCGATCCCCTGGATCTTGTGGGGCGCCGGCTGCCCGCCCGACAGCACCGGCGACTCGGCCGGCTCCACCGCCACGATGCGGACCGAGGGCTTCAGCTTTTTGAGCACCTCGCCCACGCCGGTCACGGTGCCGCCCGTGCCCACGCCGGCGACGAAGACGTCCACCCGGCCGCCGGTGTCCTCCCAGATCTCCCAGGCGGTGGTCCGGCGGTGGATCGCCGCGTTGGCGGGATTCGTGAACTGCTGGGGCATGTAGAAATCCGCGTTTTCAGCAGCGAGCCGTTCGGCCGCCTCCACCGCCCCGCGCATGCCGGCGGTGCCGGGGGTGAGGCGGATCTCCGCGCCGAAGGCGGCGAGCAGCTTGCGGCGCTCCACGCTCATGGTCTCGGGCATGGTGAGGATCACCCGGTAGCCCTTCACCGCGGCGACGAACGCCAGGCCGATCCCGGTGTTGCCGCTGGTGGGCTCGACGACGGTCATCCCGGGCCGGAGCCGCCCCTCGGCCTCGGCCGCCTCGATGAGGGCCAGGCCGAGGCGGTCCTTGACGCTGGCGCACGGGTTGAAAAACTCCAGCTTGGCCACCACCTCGCCGGGCAGCCCGGCCGAGAGCTTGGGCAGGCGCACCAGCGGCGTGTTGCCCACCAGCTCCAGCATGCTGCCGGCGATGGCGGGCCGGTGCCGCCGCGTGGATTCGATCGTCATGGTGTGTGTCCTCCTCGCGCGACGGGTCAGATGCCGCCGCCGTTTTCGTAGCTGGACTCCTGCAGCCGGCCCTGCTGGACGCGGCTGCGGGGCGGGACGCTGTGGGTGAGCCAGACGTTGCCGCCGATCACCGAGCCGCGGCCGATGGTGATCCGCCCCAGCACCGTGGCGCCGGAGTAGATGATCACGTCGTCCTCGACGATGGGGTGGCGCGGGACGCCTTTGATGGGCTTGCCGTCCGCGTCCAGCGGGAAGCTCTTGGCGCCCAGGGTCACCCCCTGGTACAGGCGGACGCCCCGCCCGATGACGCACGTCTCGCCGATGACCACGCCGGTGCCGTGGTCGATGAAGAAGCGCTCGCCGATCTCGGCGCCCGGGTGGATGTCGATGCCGGTGTCGGAGTGGGCGCGCTCAGTGAGGATCCGCGGGATGAGCGGCACGCCGAGACGGTGCAGCGCGTGGGCCACCCGGTAGTTGGTCACCGCGTGAATGCTCGGGTAGCAACAGATGACCTCGCCGGTGCTCAGCGCCGCGGGGTCGCCGTCGAAGGCCGCGGCGACGTCGGAAGCCAGCAGCCGGCGCAGCTCCGGCAGCGCGCCGAGCAACGCAGCGGCCACCTCGGCGGAGCGGCGCTCGCAGGCGACGCACTGCCGGCGGGTGAGCCCGACGCAGGTGAAGCAGAGGCCCCGCTTCACCTGCTCGGCCAGGATGGATTGGGCCCGGTCCAGCAGCGTGCCCATGTAGAAGGGCATGTTCTCCGGATGGATGTCGGTGTGGCCGAAATAGCCGGGGAACAGCGCCGCGCGCAGGCAGGCCATCAGCTCGGCCAGGGCGTCCAGAGACGGCATGGGCACGTGGTAGGCGCTCTCGTGGAGCAGCGGCGCATACGATTCGGGCCGGCACAGCGCCTCGACCACCGCGTTGAGGTCGGCCGGAGCGTCCGGCTCCGGCACCGCTAACGATCGTTCTTCAATCATGGCCACCCCCAAAACCGCGCCGCCCCGCAGGCGGCGGTATACTCTCAGATTCATCCACCCCCGGGGCGGGATTCAGACCGGAGCCACTCCCGCAGCCGCGGGAAGAGCTTCCGGTTCGCCCCGGGGAAGGCGTAGTCGTCCAGTTCCGCCGCCGTGACCCAGCGGCCGGGCCCCGCCGGGCGGGGCTTGGCGCCGCGCTCCAGCCGGCAGGCGAACACGTGCAGGTGCGCCCGAAAGTGGCTGTACGCGTGCCGCACCTCCGCCAGCGGCGCGACCGCCGCCGGCGCCACGCCGATCTCCTCGCGGCACTCGCGCGCCAGCGCCGCCTCGGGCGTCTCGCCCGGCTCGATCTTGCCGCCGGGGAACTCCCAGAGGCCGCCGAGGAAGCCGTCGGCGGGGCGCTGCTGGATGAACATCCGTCCCCGCCGGACGATCACCGCCACCACGACGCGCCGGAGCGGCGCCACCCGCCGGGCCGCGCGCACGGGCAGCGCCGCGGCCACACCCGCCCGCCGGGCGGCGCAACGGACGGCCAGCGGACACTCCGCGCACCGCGGCGCGCGCGGCACGCACACCCGGGCGCCCAGCTCCATGAGCGCCTGGTTGAAGTCGCCGGGCGCCGCCGGCGGGATCACGGCGGCCAGCTCGCGGCGGATCCGGTTCCGGGCGCGGGCCGTCCGGACGTCCTCGCGGAGGCGGCGCCAGCGGGCCCACACCCGCAGCACGTTGCCGTCCACCACCGGCAGCGGCTCCCCGGCGGCGATGCTGAGCACCGCGGCGGCGATGTAGTCGCCCACGCCGGGCAGGCGGCGGAATGCCGCGGGCGTGCGCGGGACGCGGCCGCCGTGCGCCGTCACGACCTGCCGCGCGGCCGCGTGCAGGTTGCGGGCGCGGCCGTAGTACCCGAGCCCCTCCCACGCCTTGAGCACGTCGTCCAGCGGCGCCGCCGCGAGCGCCGCCACCGTGGGGAAGCGCGCCAGGAACCGCCGGTAGTAGGGCGTGGCCGTGGCCACCTGGGTCTGCTGGAGCATGACCTCCGAGACCCAGATCCGGTAGATGTTCCGGGTGCGGCGCCACGGCAGTTCGCGCCGCGTGGCGCGGTACCACTCGAGCAGGGCCTGGATGTCGTCCGCGTTCATGTGCACTCTCCCCGCCGGCGGCGCCGGCGGCCAGTCGCCGAGGATACACCCGGACCCGGCCGCCGTGTCAAACAGTTTGGCGAATCGGGGCGGCAATCTTCTCCCGCGGGGGTGAATCGCCCCGCCGGCCGGCGGCATCTCACCCGGAGTCCGTCCGGCGGCCGCGGCGTGGGGTCGCGCCGGCCGGGGCGGCGGTTCAGCGAACGATTATTATTAATGGAATCCGGCTGCCGGCCGCCTCCCGCCGCGGAGGCGCTGCTTCGGAAATCAAAACCGCGCAGGGAGTGTCGCATGTCCCACCCACTGTTCGAGGCGTTCAGTCCCGCCGCCGGCGGGCGGCTGCAGATCATGGACGACGAGGGCCGGGTCATCCACCCCGAGTGGATGCCGGCGCTGGCTGACGAGCAGGCCGTCGAGGCCCTGCGGCGGATGCTCTACGTCCGCACCGCCGACGCCATGGCCGTGTCGTACCAGCGCCAGGGCCGCATGTACACCTATCCGCCCAACTACGGCCAGGAGGCCATCAGCGTCGCCGTGGGCATGGTGATGCGCGACGAGGACTGGCTGGCGCCGGCCTACCGCGAGCTGGGGGCCTGGCTGGCCAAGGGCGCCCGGATGAAGGACATCTTCCTCTACTTCGGCGGCCACGAGCGGGGCTGCCACCTGCCCGAGGCCAAAAACATGCTGCCGTGGGCGGTGCCCATCGCCTCGCAGCTCCTGCACGCCGCCGGCATCGGCTACGCCCTCAAGTACCAGGGGAAGCCCGGCGCCGCGTTCACCTTCTTCGGCGAGGGCGGCACCTCGCAGGGCGACTTCCACGAGGCGCTCAACTTCGCCGGGGTCTGGCGGGCGCCGGTGGTGTTCGTGTGCCAGAACAACCAGTACGCCATCTCCTGCCACCTGTCGAAGCAGACCGCGGCGCCATCCATCGCCGTCAAGGCGCTGGGCTACGGCATCGCCGGCATCCAGGTGGACGGCAACGACTTCTTCGCCGTCTACGCCGCGGCCGCCGCCGCGGCCGAGCACGCCCGCGGCGGGAACGGCCCGGTGCTCCTCGAGGCGGTGACCTACCGCCTGGGCGCCCACACCACCTCGGATGACCCCGGCCGCTACCGCTCCGCCGAGGAGGAGGCCCTCTGGGCCGAACGCGAGCCGGTGAAGCGGCTGCGGGCGCACCTGGCCGACCGGGGCCTGTGGCGGGCCGAGGACGAGGAGGCGCTTGTCGCCCAGTTCCGCAAGGACATCGACGCCCAGTTCCTCGCCCAGGAGAACGAGCCGTACCCCCTCGAGGACGTCTTCGTGCACCACTACGCCGAGATGCCCGACGACCTCAAGCACCAGATGGTCGCGTACCAGAAGTTCGAGAACTGGAAGGAGTCGCACCGATGAGCACCCAGGTCATGACCCTCGTCCAGGCGGTCAACCACGCCCTGGACCTCAAGCTGGCCGAAGACCCGGCGATCGTCGTCTACGGCGAGGACGTGGGCCTCGAGGGCGGCGTCTTCCGCGCCACCGAGGGGCTGCAGGCCCGGCACGGCGAGGCCCGCGTCTTCGACAGCCCCTTGGCCGAGTCGGGGATCATGGGCACGGCCGTGGGCATGGCCGCCGCGGGACTCCGCCCTGTGGTCGAGATCCAGTTCTGCGGCTTCCTCTATCCCGCCTTCAACCAACTCGTGTGCCACGTGGCCCGCATGCGCAACCGCACCCGCGGCAAGTATCCCATGCGCCTGGTGGTCCGGTTCCCGTACGGCGGCAACATCCGCGCGCTGGAGCAGCACTCCGAAAGCCCGGAGGCGCTGCTGGCGCACACGCCGGGGCTCAAGGTGGTCATCCCCTCGACGCCGTACGACGCCAAGGGCCTGCTCATCGCCGCCATCGAGTCGGACGACCCGGTCATCTTCATGGAGCCGAAGCGCATCTACCGCGCCGTGAAGCAGGAGGTGCCGCTCCAGAAGTACACCCTGCCCATCGGCAAGGCCAAGGTGCTCGCTGAGGGGACCGACATCACGGTGGTCACCTACGGCGCCAACGTGCGCGAGACGCAGAAGGCGCTGGCCCTGGCCAAAAAGGACGGGATCTCGGCGGAGCTGATCGACCTGCGCACCATCTACCCCGTCGACCGCGCCACCATCGCCGCCTCCGTGCGCAAGACCGGCCGCTTCCTCGCCGTGACCGAGGGGCCCGCCACCTGCGGCGTGGCCGCCGAACTCGTCACCATCGTCAACGAGGAGGCGTTCCTCAATCTGGCCGCGCCCCCGGCCCGGCTGGCCGGCTTCGACACGGCGCCGCCGTACGCCCGGGGCGAGCACTTCTACTTCCACTCCCCCGAGCGGATCCATTACGAGCTCAAAAAAGTGGTCGATTACTGAGCCGCCACCCGGCACCTGGAGGACAGCGTCATGCGTTACATCTTCAAGTTCCCCGACATCGGCGAGGGCGTCCACGAGGGCAAGATCCTGAAGTGGCACGTCGAGAAGGGCCAGCGGGTGGCCATGGGCGACCCGGTGGTCCAGGTGGAGACCGACAAGGTGGTGGCCGACATCCCCGCTCCGCGCGACGGCGCCGTGGTGGACCGCTTCGGCGCCGTGGGCGAGATCATCAACGTGGGCGACGCGCTGATCGAACTCGAGATCGAGGGCGTCACCGGCGCCGAGGCCCAGGCCATCGCCGCCGAAAAGCCGAAGCCCAGGACCCAGGAGCCGGTGGACGAGGTGGGCTTCGGCGTGGTGGGCACCATCGAAGTGGCCGGCGACGCCGCCGTGCTCCCCGCCGGCAGCGAGGGGCTCCCCGCCGCGCCCGCCGCGCCGGAGGCCGCGCCGCGCCGCAAGGCTCTGGCCACGCCGGTGTCGCGGGCCATGGCGCGGGAGCTCGGCGTCGACATCGACCAGGTGGCGGGCACCGGCCCCGGCGGCCGGGTGATGAAGTCCGACATCCAGGCCCACCTCGACGCGCAGCGCACCACCGTCCCCGCGCCCGCGGCGGGCGCCGCCGCGGCGGCCGCCCCGGCGCCGGACGTGTTGCGCGTGGAGTACGAGCCGCTCTCCATGATCCGGAAAGCCATCGCCCGCAACATGGCCGTGTCCAAGGGGACCGCCGCGCACATGACCGTGATCGACGAGGTGGAGGTCTCCGAGCTCGTGGCGCTGCGCCGGAACCAGAAGGACCGCCTCCAGGCCCTGGGGGTGAACCTGACCTATCTGCCGTTCGTGCTCAAGGCCGTGGCCGGCGCGTTGAAGCGCCACCGGAGTCTCAACTCCCAGCTCGATCTCGAGAACAACCGGATGATCTACAAGCTCGACGTGAACATCGGCATCGCCGTGGACACCGACGACGGCCTGGTGGTGCCGGTGATCCGGCACGCCGACCGGCTCACCATCGTGGAGCTGGCGGCGCGGATTCAGGAGTTCGCCGCCCGCGCCCGCGAGCGCAAGCTGACCCTGGACGATTTCAAGGACGGCACCTTCACCGTGACCAACTACGGCGCCATCGGCGGGCTGTTCGGCGTGCCGGTGATCAACTACCCGCAGGCGGCCATCCTCGGCGTCGGCCGCATCGTGGAGCGGCCGGTGGTCCGCGACGGCCAGCTCGCCGTGGGCCGCGTCATGCCGCTGTCGCTGTCGGTGGACCACCGGATCGTGGACGGCGGCGCCACCACGCGCTTCCTCAACGACGTCATGGCGTCGCTGCAGGAGCCGGTGGGAATGTTGTTGGGTGAATGGGTGAATGGGTGAATGGGTGAATGGGTGAATCGGTGAATCGGTGAATCGGTGAATCGGCAGATGAAGAAGCGAGGAGCGAAAAGCATGGAACGCAAGAATTCGCCGGACTATGACCTGCTGATCGTGGGCGCGGGGCCTGCCGGCTACGTGGCCGCCATCCGCGCCGGCCAGGTTGGCCTCAAGACCGCCCTGGTGGAGAAGGATCACGTCGGCGGCATGTGCCTGAACTGGGGGTGCGTCCCCGCCAAGGCCATGCTCGAGAGCGCCAAGCTGCTGGAACGGGTCCGGCAGGCCCGCCAGTTCGGCGTCGACGGCATCGACGAATCGAAACTCCGCTTCAACTGGGGCGCCGCCCGGGACCGCGCCAGCCGGGTGGTCCAGCGGCTGGCCGGCAGCATCGAGGCCTACCTCGGCCGCTACGGCGTGGAGTCTATCCGCGGCGAGGCCGAGCTCCTCGCGCCGACGACGGTCCGGGTGGGCCGGCGGGTGATCGAGGCCGGCCACGTGATCCTGGCCACCGGCTCCCGGCCCGCGCCCCTGCCGGCGGCGGTGCCGCCGGAGCTGGCCCTGGAGATCGACGGGCTGTTCGCCCTGCGCGCGCTCCCCGCCAGCGTCGCCGTGGTGGGCCAGGGGCCCAACGCCATGGAGCTGGCGCTGCTCCTCAAGATGGCCGGCAGCGTGGTGACGCTGGTCTCGCCGGCGGCGGCGCTGCTGCCCATGGCCGACCCGTACCTGTCGAACTACGCCCTCAACCGGCTGCGCCACCAGGGCGTGCGGGTGCTTCTCGAGGCCGTCCCCACCGGCGGCACCGCCGGCGGCATCCTCGTGGGCGAGGAGCGGATCCTGTGCGAGCGGGTGCTGAACGCCAGCCGGCGCCGCGCGGTCCTGCCGAAGGTGGAGTTCGAGCTCACCCTCGACAACGGCTTCGTCTTCACCGACGACTACCTCCAGGCGGGCCATCCCAACCTCTTCGCCGTGGGCGACGTGAACGGCCGCAGCACCACGGCCCACGCCGCGTCGGCCCAGGGGCTGCACGCCGTCAACGTGATCCGGGGCGTGCGGTGGAAAATGGAAGCGCGCCGCTATCCGCTGAACATCTACGCCTTCCCCGAGATCGCCCAGGTGGGGCTCACCGAGCCCGAACTCCAGGCCCGCGGGATCGATTACCGGGTCAACGAGTACCCGCTGGCGGCCAACGCCAAGGCGCTGGCCGAAGGGAACGCCGAGGGCTTCATCCGCCTGCTCTCGGAGTCGCGTTACGGCGAGGTGCTGGGCGTGCAGATCGTCGCCGCCCACGCCACCGACATGATCGCCGAGGCCGCCGCCATCATCCAGGCGGAGGGGACCGTCTACGACGTGGCCCGCATCGCCCACGCCCACCCCACCGTGTCGGAGATCTATCTCGAAGCCGGCCTCGCGGCGCTGGGCCAGCCGCTCCATGAATAGTTGATAGTTGATGGTTGATGGTTGATGGTTGATGGTTGATGATTCGTGCTCGTAATCGTAATCGTCATCGTAATCGTGCTCGTAATCGTTCTAGAAGCTCAAGGTGAATGGGTGAATGGGTAAATGGGTAAATGGGTGAATGGGTCGATGCGCGATGAAATGAAAACCATCCGCTTGAATTCCTCGACGCTTGGCCGGATTGCGGGTCGGATGGATTCACGACTCCCGTTCCCCAACTCCCAACCCTCAACCCTCAACCCTCAACTTTCTTCATCGGTCGCGCCGCCATGATCACGGATGAGCCGGCCCCCTACGATTTTCCCGACCGCGAGCTGCTCGACGCCGACGGCGCGCCGTACCGCTGCCTCGTGTGGCAGCCGGCGGCCGCCTGCGTGGTCATCGGCCGCGGCAACACCCCCGCCGCCTCGGTGTACCTGGAGCGGGCGGCAGCCGACGGCGTGCCGGTGGTCCAGCGCCCCTCGGGCGGCGAGGCGGTGGTGCTCACGCCGTGCACGCTGGCCGTCTCCGCCGTGCACCGCGCGGCGGAGCAACTGGCCTCGCGGCGGTACTTCGAGTTGTACAACGGCGCCGTGATCCGGGCCCTGGATGAGTTGGGGGTGACCGGCCTGACCCGGCGGGGCATCTCCGACGTGGCCCTCGGCGACCGGAAGATCCTCGGGTCCTCCATCTACCGCAACCGCCGGCAGGTGCTCTACCACGCCGTGCTCAACGTGGCCGAGTCGCCCGAGCTGATGGAGCGCTACCTGCGCTCCCCCGCCCGCCAGCCCGACTACCGCCGCGACCGCTCCCACCGCGACTTCGTCACCTCGCTCGCCGCCGCCGGGTATGCCCTGTCGATGGCCGCGCTCCAGACTGCCCTTCGCACCGCCCTGACCCGCGTGGCTCTTTCCCCCGCCTCCTCGTAATCGTAATTCGTGATCGTAATCGTAATTCGTAATTCGTAATCGTGATCGTAATCGGGGTTCGGGGCTCGAGGCTCGTTCCCGATCAAGGGATATCGGACCTGGGACCTGGGACCTCGGCTCCGGGGACTCGGTCAGGAGACGTTCTGGAGTGCGCAGACACGTCTGCGCTCTGGATCGACGCGGGACGCGTCTTTGTCTTTCTGTCAGCAATCGTCTCCGCGCCTCGGCGTCTCTGCGGTGAAGGCACGCGGCCGGGTTGAGATATCGTGCGAGGTGAGCCGAATGATCGTGGCGATGCAGCGGGCCGCGTCCGGCGGCCGCGGCCTACTGCGGAATCCAGAGCGGCGTCGTGCCGCCGCACTCCAAACCGTCGTGCCGCCGCGAGCCACATCGCCGACCGAGACACTTGCGGGCGCAGCGGCGCACCGCTATCATGGAGCTGTCACATTCGAATCAACCCACAGGAGAACCGTCCATGGCGAAATACCTGCTGCTCATCACCCTGATCGGGGTGCTCGGACTGGCTGTCTGGATCCCGGCGGCGCCGGCGGCCGCCGGACCGCTGGCGCACACCTATTCCATCGTCGCCCGCGACCCGCGCACCGGCGAGATGGGCGTCGCCGTCCAGTCGCACTGGTTCGGCGTGGGCACCATCGTCGCCTGGGCCGAAGCGGGCGTGGGCGCCGTGGCCACCCAGTCGTTCGTGGAGCCGGCCTACGGACCGCGGGGACTGGAACTGATGCGCACCGGCCTGTCGGCCCCCGACGCCCTCAAGGCGCTGCTGGCGGCCGATCCGGCCGAGGCGGTCCGGCAGGTCGCCTTTGTCGACAGCCAGGGCCGGGTGGCCACCCACACCGGCGCCCGCTGCGTCGCCAGCGCCGGACACCTCGCCGGCGCCCAGTTCTCCGTCCAGGCCAACATGATGCTCAACGACGCGGTGGTGCCGGCCATGCGGCGGGCGTTCGAGGCGTCGTCGGGGCCGCTGGCGGAGCGGCTGATGGCGGCGCTCGAGGCCGCCGAGGCGGCCGGCGGTGACATCCGCGGCCGGCAGGCGGCGGCGATCCTGGTGGTGCGGGGCCAGTCCACCGGCCGGCCGTGGGCCGACCGGCTGGTGGACCTGCGCGTCGAGGACCATCCCGACCCGGTGCCCGAGCTCAAGCGCCTGCTGGCGGTGCACCGCGCCTACGAGCGGATGAACGCCGGCGACCTGGCCGTGGAAAAGAACGACCTGGCCGCCGCCATGGAGCACTATGCCGCCGCCTCCCGGCTGCAGCCCGCCAACGTGGAGATGCGCTTCTGGACCGCCGTGACCCTGGCCACGAACAACCGGTTCGAGGGCGCGCTCCCCATCTTCCGCGAGGTCTTCGCCCGGGAGCCGAACTGGATCGAGATGCTGCGGCGGCTCCCCGCCTCGGGCATCATTCCCGACACGCCCGACGGGCGGGCGCTCGTGGACCGGATCCTGAAGGAGACCGGGAACTAGGGAACGCCGCGGACCGCGGCGCAAGGAGAGGCAGACGATGGGCGTGCGGACGTTCACCGCGGTCATCGGTGCGGAGCAGGCCGGCACGCGGCTGGACCGCCTCATCGCCGACCTGTGGCCGGAACTTTCCCGCAAACTGGCCCAGCGGATCGTCACCGCCGGCGGCTGCTACCTCGACGGGCGGCGCCGCCAGGTGGCCGCCACGCCCGCCCCCGCCGGCGGCCGCCTCAAGGTGTGCGTGGACCCGGACCACCCGTTCCGCGCCTTCCACTTGGAGCCGTCCGCCGTCCTGTTCGAAGACGACGACCTGCTGGTGGTGGACAAGCCGTCGGGCACGCCGGTGGCGCTGTCGGCCACGGGCCAGGAGGGGAGCGTCCAGCTCGGCGCCGCCGCACACCTGGCCCGCGCCGGCGCCGCGCACCGTCCCGCGGTGCTCCACCGCCTGGACCAGCCCACCTCGGGGGTGCTGCTGTTCGCCAAAAACACGCCGGCCGAAAAGGCCGTGTACGAGCGGTTCCGTCTCGGCGGCGTCATGAAGACGTACCTGGCGCTGGTCCACCCCGCCCCCGCCCGGTCCGCCGGCCGGATCGAGGCGGCCATCGCCCGGCGGGTGGACCGCCGCAACCAGTACAAGGTGAGCCGTGAGCGGGGCAAGCCGTCGCTCACCGAATACCGCCGCCTGGGCCAGGGGCCCGACGGCACGGCGCTGCTGGCGGTGTCGCCCCGCACCGGCCGCTCGCACCAGATCCGGGTCCACCTGGCGTGGATCGGCGCGCCCATCGTGGGCGACGCGCTGTACGGCGGCGCCGCGCACCCGGCGGTGTTCGGCCTGCACGCCCGGCGGCTGGAGCTGCCCCACCCGCGCACGGGCCGGCTGGCTGTTTTCACCGCTCCCGTCCCCGCCGGCTGGCTGGCCGCCTTCCCGTGGCTTGAGACAATCACTGATTGGTAAGTATCCGGTCCGCCGTCCGCCCTCGTTCACCGCGAAGATGCCGGGGGCCAGCGCGCCGCTTGAGGATTTTCTCCGCCACCGCGCGATGTTCCCGTGCTTCGTGTGCCCGCAAAGGCGCAATGCCGCAACTCCTGTTCACCCCCGGTGAATTCGCGGAGTTCAAACAAACGCTCTGAATGAAAAGGTGTTCTTTGCGCGCTTGGCGTCTGGGCGAGAACCTCAGGCGGCGGAAGCCGCCTCGGAAGCGGCGGCGGGTGCGGTTGAAACGGCGGTCGCGTCCTGGGTGCGAAACTTGAGGAGCACCAGCGCGGCGGGCACGAGCAGCGCCAGGTCCCGCACCAGCAGCCCGAGGCCCACCCGGGCGGTATCCGACGAGCCGAAGCAGCCGCAGGCGATGTCGATGCCGCGAACCATCGTGGTGGCGATGAGCACCGAGAACACGAGCACCAGCCCGGTGAGGATGGTCCACGCGCCGCGGGACCACACGTTGAGGATCAGCAGGACGCCCGCGACCAGTTCCACCCACGGCATGATCACCGCCGCCAGGTTGACCCACACGGGCGCCGTGACGATTTTATAGTTGACGATGGACTGGGCGAAGGCCGCCGGATCAGCGATCTTGCTGACGCTGGCCCAGATGAACACGCCGCCGAGCACCGCCCGGCACAGGAACTGGAAGATGGGATTCAGGATGAGTTGCATGCGTTTGTCCTCACGGGTATGCCGGCCGGATCAGTCCCACTCGATCTCGTAGGCGGCGTCGGTCCATTCCTTCCAGCCGCCGAAGAACACGCCCACGTGCCGGTAGCCCCTGGCGCGGAGCTGTTCCGCGACGTGGATGGAGGCCAGGCACTCGTTGCCGTCACAGTAGACGATCACGCGCTCCTCCGTCGAGACCATGCCGGCGAATTGGGCCAGGCCGTCGGCGGACTCCTTTTCCGGCACGTTGAGCGCGCCGGGGATCCGCCCCTGGACGAAGAGTCCGGATGGTCGCGAATCCACGAACACGGCCCCGCCGGAGTTGAACAACTCGAACGCCTCGGCCAGGTCCACGGTGGGCAGGTCCTGCTCCCGCGCCGCCGCCGTGACGTCGGGCCGCGGATCGAAATCCGCGATCGACAGCCGCGTGCGGGGCACGTGGTTGACGGCGAGCGCCGCGGCGCCGGCCAGCGCCAGGATGTAGACGGTCTGCTTCAGGTACTTCATCGGGCGGCTCCCAAAAACGTTTATTATATGAACCGACGGGCCGTATTGCAACATTCCGTTCCTCCAGAAAGATGACAGCCGGCCGCCCGGGGACGAAACAATTTGCCGGCGGTTCAACCAATGCCGGCGCCGGCGCATCTGTTGGTGAAATGGGCCGTTTCACGCGCGGTCCGGTTCGATGTATAATTGGAGCCCCACAGGAGGTGGCACCGCTGATGAAATCCTCGAACCGCCATTTTTTTCGACGTCTCGCCGCATGCCTCATTCTGGCGCTCGTCCTGCCGACGGTTGCGCCGCGCGCCGCCGACAAGCGGCTGAAAGCGCTGCCCGAACAGCACCGCAAGTGGATTGAACAGGAAGTCGTCTGGATCATCTCCGGCATCGAGCGGGACGTCTTCCTGGACCTGAAGACCGACGCGGAACGGGAACGGTTCATCCATCACTTCTGGGACGCGCGCGATCCCACCCCCGGCACGCCTCAAAACGAATTCCGCGAGGAGCATTACCGCCGGATTGATTACGCCAACGCCAAGTTCAGCGAGGGCGGCCCCGGCTGGCGCACCGACCGCGGCCGGTTCTACATCCAGCTCGGCCCGCCGGCCCAGATTTTCGAATGGGAAGCCCAGTACCAGGTATACCCCATTCAGATGTGGTTCTACTCGGTCCGCCAGCACCCCAGCATCCCCAACAATTTCAACCTCCTGTTCTGGCAGCGGGAGGGGGCCGGCGCCTACAAGTTGTACAGCCCGTACAACGACGGACCGGAGAAGCTGGTAAGTGCCGCCACCTTCAACGACCGGCGATCCAGCTACGATTACCTGTACGGCATCAACGCGGAACTGGCCCGCTCGACCCTGACGTTTTTCCCCAACGAGCCGGTCGATTTCGACCAGCTCAGCCCCTCCATGTCTTCGGACCTGCTCATCGCCCAGATTTTCCGCGCCCCCGAAGTCGAGGCCCCCACCCAGTACCTGACCCAGTTCCTGCCGGCGGACTCCAAGCTCCGCGAGAAGGTGAAGACCCGCTACACCTTCGGCTTCGTGCCCATGCAGGCGGCGTTCCTGCCGTTCACCGACAACGAGGGGCGCACCCTCCTCCATTACGGGTTTTACATCGCGCCCAAGGACCTGAGCATCGCCCGCTACAAGGACGAGTACTACGCCGCGCTCCAGATCACGCTCAACGTGTCCGACGACAAGGACCAGGTGCTCCACCGCTCCAGCCAGGACCTCGTCCAGTACTTTTCGGAAGAGGAGCTCAAGACCGTCCAGCACCTGCCCATGGTGTTCATCGACAAAGTGGGCATCGTGCCCGGCCACTACAAGCTGGATCTCCTGGTCTACAACAAGATCACCAGCCAGACCCACCAGTTCAGCAAGACGGTGGATATCCCGGAATTCCCCGCCGCCGCCCCCGCCATGAGTCCGCTCATCGCGGTTGAGTCGTACAAGCCCGTGGAGCGGACGTACGACGCGCTCTCCAACCTGTCGTTCAGCTTCTTCGGTTACAGCTTCACGCCGCTGCTGGAGAAGACGCTGAGCCCCGCCGAGAAGCTGAACATCCTGCTGCAGTACTACTACCCCCCCGACGCCGTGCGCGAGGATCCCGGCGAGACCCTGACCGTGGAGTACCGGATCGTGCCCGCCGGCGGGTCCGCCGAGGCGAAGGTCGTCACCGACACGGTCTCCAAGTCCACGGTCAACGCCGCCGGGTGCGTGCTGAGCTTCAAACAGCTCCCGCTCACCGGTCTGTACGGCGGGCGGCATACGCTGGTGGTCTCGGTGAAGGAGCCGTCGGGACGGACCATCGCCAGCTCCAACCTGAATTTCGTCATCGATGCCACCAACCGCCGGCCGCCGCAGCGCGTGTACGCGTCGGCTACCCTGGCCGCCGACGACTCGGGCATTTACGACTACCACCGGGCCATGCTCTACCTGAAGCAGCAGCAAGCGGAGGCGGCTGCCGCGGCGCTCAACCGGGCCGTGCTGAAGAGTCCCGACTTCGTGCCCGCCCTGACCGAGCTGGCCCGGCTCGAGTTCGACGCCGGCCGCTCCGCCCGGGCATTGGAACTGCTGGAGCGCGCCCGCGGGCAGAAGGATTTCCGCCCCGAGTCCAACGTCCTGCTGGCCCGCGTCTACCTGGCGCTGAATCGGCCGGCGGACGCCGGCGCCGCGCTCGAAGCGTTCCTGCGGGGGGCGGTGCCCTCCCAGCGGCATTACCGCGAGATGGCCGAGATTTACGACGGCCTCGGCCAGCCGGAGCGGGCCGCGGCCATGCGGCGGCAGGCGGGAGACGCGGAACCGCCCAAGTGACCGGCCGCCCCGGCGGGCGGAAAATGCGGTTGCAGTCGGCGGACAGTCCCGCTAAGATGAAACCGCGACTGCTGAATTGAGGAGGACGACGTGACCAAACGGAGTGAACTCGAAAAACTCACCGCCACGAAGTTGCGCGAGATGGCCCACGCGTACGAGGAGATCAAGGGCGCCTCCGGCATGGCCAAGGGCCAACTGATCGAGGTCCTCGTGGCGGCCATGCGGCAGCGGGGCACCTTCCAGGAAGATCTGAGCCACGCCGCCGCCATCGACCAGCTCGAGGCCCAGCGGCTGAAGGTGCGAACCGAGCTCGGCCCCCTGATCCGGAACAAGCGCGCCCTGCTGGCTGCCGAGACGCACGACCACGCCCAGATCAAGGACGTTCGGGCCAAGGTCAAGCGCCTGCGCCGCCGGATCCACCGGATCCGCGTGCAGGAAAATCAGATCAAAAAGATCCTCAAGATCAAAGCCTGATCGACCGCCCGACGATCCGCCCGGAGGATTGGCCCATGGCCGGCCCGCGCGACGCTCACCACCCGGCGGCAGCCGGCGTTCCCCCCGAGTTGCTGGAATCGATCCGGCGCCTGCGGGACCGGCTGGCCGGACGACTCCTCATCCTGGCGCACCACTACGTCCAGGACGAGATCGTGGACCTGGCCGACGTGATCGGCGACTCCCTCAAGCTGGCCCAGGCGGCGGCCTCGCGCCGCGACGCCGAGTGGATCGTGCTCTGCGGCGTGCGCTTCATGGCCGAGAGCGCCGACATCCTCACCGCGCCCGCGCAGGCCGTCTTCATGCCCGACGCCACCGCCGGCTGCAGCATGGCCAACATGGCCGACCCGGCGGCGGTGGCCCGCTGCTGGGACGAGCTGGCGGCGCTGCCGGGACGGACCCTGCCGGTGACCTACATCAACTCGGCGGCCGCGATCAAGGCCTTCGTCGGCCGCCGCGGTGGCTCCGTCTGCACGTCGTCCAACGCCGCTCACGTGCTGCGGTGGGCGTTCGGACAGGCCGACCGGGTCCTGTTCCTGCCCGACCAGCACCTGGGCCGCAACACCGCCCACGCCCTCGGCGTGCCTCCGGACGAGGTGGCGCTCTGGTCCGCCGGCGGGGGCGGTTCGGCGCGCCTGGCCGGAGCGCGCATCGTGCTGTGGCCCGGCCACTGCTGCGTCCACCAGATGTTCAAGCGCACCCACGTGACGCACTTCCGCCGCCGGGCCCCGGCGGCGCACATCGTCGTCCACCCCGAGTGCGCCTTCGAGGTGGTCCGGGCGGCCGACTCCGCCGGCTCCACCGAGTTCATCATCCGGGCGGTCCGCGAGGCGCCGCCCGGCAGCCACTGGGTTGTGGGCACCGAGCTCAACCTGGTGGACCGGCTGGCCGCCCGCCATGCCGACCGGCGGGTGGAGCCGCTGACCCGTTTCGGCGCATACTGCGGCTCCATGCGCCGGAACCGGCTCCCGGCGCTGCGGGCGGTGCTCGAGGGGCTGGCCGCCGGCTCCCCGCCGGAACCGGTGGTCGTGCCGCCGGCGATCGCCACGCCGGCCCGGGAGGCGCTGGCGCGCATGCTGGCCGTCACGGTGTAGCCCGCCGGCCAGACTATTCGAAGAGGTGACACGAACGTGGACAACGACAACGCGCAGGAGCTGGTCCTCGAACCGGCCGGACGAATCTGCCTGGGCGAGGGCCTGGCGGATTTTCAGGAGATGCTGGCCAACGCCGTCTATCCGCCGGCCATGCGCGTCGTCCTGCGGCTGGCGGCGGTGACCTACATCGACAGCTCCGGCATCGGCGAGATCCTGAAGCTGTTCCTCGAGCTCAAGAACCACGGCCGCGACCTGGTCCTGACCGAAGTCCCCCCGCCCGTTCTGAAGATTTTCAAAAGCACCAAGCTCGACCGGGTGTTCGTCATCCGCTGAGCGCCCCGGCGCCCGCCGCGCGAGGTGTTCGCCGGCGGGCAAAACCGCCTTGAACTTTTCCCGCCGGCATCGGATAATAACTTTTTTACGTAGTCCGAATTCTATCCATCTGATTAAGGAGATCGTATGGCTGAAAAAATGAAAGCGGTGGTCAAAACCCGCCCGGAACTCGGCGGCGAACTTTTGGAACGGCCTCTCCCCAAGATCGCCCCCGACCAGGTGCTGGTAAAGGTGCGGGCGACCTCCATCTGCGGCACCGACGTCCACATCTACAAGTGGGACGCCTGGGCCGCCAACCGGATCGGTGAGAAGCGCCTCCCCCAGATCATGGGCCACGAGGTGGCCGGCGAGGTCGTCGAGGTGGGCGGCCACGTGAAGCGGGTCAAGGTGGGCGACTACATCTCGGCCGAGACTCACATCTACGATCCCGGCGACCTGACCGCCCTGTTGGGACAGCTCCACATCGGCGACCACATGAAGATCCTGGGCGTGGACTGCGACGGCGCCTTCGCCGAGTATTTCGCCGTGCCGGAGTCGGTGTGCTGGATCAACGACGCGTCGATCCCGCCCGAGCTGGCCACCATCCAGGAGCCGCTGGGCAACGCCGTGTACACGGTGCTCGGCGAGGACTTCGACGTCGCCGGCAAGACGGTGGTCATCCTGGGCGACGGGCCGGCGGCCCTGCTCGCGGCCGGTGTCGCCCGCGTGTGCGGCATGGCCAAGATCTTCATCGTGGGCAAGTACGAGTTCAACCTGAAGATCGCCCAGACGATGGGCGCGGACTTCCTGCTCTACGCCAACAAGGATGACGTCGACCGCGTGGCCTTCGTCAAGGACCACACCTACGGCGCCGGCGCCGACATCGTGCTGGACATGGCCGGCTCCCCCCAGGCGCTCACCGAGGGCTTCAAAATGCTGCGCCGCGGCGGCCGGTTCTCCGCGTTCGGCATCGCCTCCGAGTCCCCCACCATGATCGACTACAACAACGGCATCGTCTTCAAGGGCGCCCAGATCCACGGCATCAACGGCCGGCTCATGTTCGACACCTGGTACCGGGTGCGCAACCTGCTGGCCACCGGCCGCCTCGACATCCGTCCGGTGATCACCCACATGTTCAGCCTGGACGATTACGTCAAGGGGTTCGATGTCATGCTGGGCCGCCCGCGCCAGTCGGCCAAGGTGGTCCTGTTCCCCGACGCGGCCGAGTTCGACGCCGCCCGGAAGCGGATGAAGTAGCACGGCCGGACATCGGACTTCGGACATCGGAAATCGGGCTTCGGATGCAGAATTATCGGGAATTGCGGGTTTGGCAGCAAGGCATCGAGCTAACCAAAACCGTGTACAGAATGACCGGCTCCTTTCCGCCTGCTGAGCGGTTTGGACTGACCGCCCAGATGAGACGGGCGGCTGTGTCCGTTCCCTCAAACATCGCCGAAGGATATGCCCGCTCGGGCACGGCTGAGTATTTACGCTTTCTCTCAATCGCAGCCGGGTCAGTCGCTGAGCTGGAGACCCAGGTGATCCTTAGCTGTGAGCTGGGATTCCTGGTGAAAGACCACCAGGACGAACTCTTGGCTCAATTGGACCTGATCGGTAAAATGTTGAAAGGGCTGCGAAGATCGCTCGAACCCTATCGACTGAAAGAGGACTCTGAGTGGCCGGTTGATCTAACGGCAGCGGAATCTTCCGGCAACTGCAAGCCGGAGGGAATATCTTGAACCTCTCCTCTCGTGATCTGTCAGAAAAGCGTGCATGGCTACTCAAACCAACCGATATACCGATGTCCGATTTCCGAAGTCCAATGTCCGAAACCATTGATTCTAATCCTATCTAAGGAGAATTCATAATGTACGGAAAAATGAAAGGATTCCTCGCCGAGGAGCTGAAGAAGCTCGAAGAGCAAAAACTTTACAAGCATGAGCGGATCATCGAGAGCGCCCAGGGCGCCGAGATCGTCGTCAAGGGGAAGAAGTGCCTCAACTTCTGCGCCAACAACTACCTCGGGCTCTCCTCCCACCCCGAGCTGATCCAGGCCGCCCACGAGGGGATCGACCACCGCGGCTACGGGCTGTCGTCGGTCCGGTTCATCTGCGGCACCCAGGACATCCACAAGACCCTGGAGCGCAAGGTGTCGGAGTTCCTGGGCATGGATGACACCATCCTGTTCTCCTCCTGCTTCGACGCCAACGGCGCCGTGTTCGAGCCGCTGCTCGGCGAGGGTGACGCCATCATCAGCGACGCGCTGAACCACGCCTCCATCATCGACGGCGTGCGCCTCTGCAAGGCCCAGCGCTGGGCCTACAAGCACTCCGACATGCGCGACGTCGAGGAGCTGGACCCGGCCACCGGCAAGACGGCCAAGGGGCTGGAGCGCTGCCTGAAGGAAGCCAACGAGAAGGGGTGCCGCTTCAAGATGATCGCCACCGACGGCGCCTTCTCCATGGACGGCGACGTCGTCCGGCTGAAGGAGATCTGCGACCTGGCTGAACAGTACGACGCCCTGGTCATGGTGGACGACTCCCACGCCTCCGGCTTCATGGGCAAGACCGGCCGGGGCACCCACGAGCACTGCGGCGTCATGGGCCGGGTGGACATCATCACCACCACGTTCGGCAAGGCGCTCGGCGGGGCGTCCGGCGGCTGCATCTCCGGCCGCCAGGAGATCATCGACTGGATGCGCAACAAGGCCCGCCCGTACCTCTTCTCCAACACCGTGGCCCCGTCCGTCGTCATGGCCACCATCCGGGTCATGGACATGCTCTCCTCCACCACGACGCTGCGCGACAAGCTGGAGAAGAACACCCAGTATTTCCGCGAGAAGATGACCGCCGCCGGCTTCGACATCATCCCCGGCGTGCATCCCATCACCCCCATCATGTTCGGCAAGTACCCCGACTGCTCCAAGCTGGCGGTGGACTTCGCCAACGCCATGCTGGACGAGGGGATCTACGTGATCGCCTTCTCCTTCCCCGTCGTGCCGCGGGGCAAGGACCGCATCCGCGTCCAGATCTCGGCCGCCCACGAGCCGCACCACCTGGAGCAGGCCATCGCCGCGTTCACCAAGGTGGGCCGCAAGCTGAACATGATCCAGTAGCCGCTTCCGGTTCTCGACTCACACTCAGGGGCGCTTCGGCGCCCCTTTTTCATTCAGCAGCGAGCATGTTACCAGGGTTCAAGGGTTGAGGGTTGAGGGTTGAGGGTTGAGGGTTGAGGGTTGAGGGTTCAGCGGTTCGCTGGCTCGCTGGATCGCCGGTTCGCCGCCTCGCCGGTTCGGTGGAACGCAGGCGGGATGCCTGAGCCACTTTCTCCCGCCAATAGGATCTTCGGCATTCCATTGACAAAAAGAAATGCTTGGCGTCTTTGCGCCTTCGCGCGCCTCTCAACCACCACCCGAACACACGCCGCAGGAGACGGTTCGCCGGTTCGCAGATTCACCGGCTCTCAAATCAACCCTCAACTCTCAACCCTCAACCATCAACGGTTAATAAAGCAGCGTCCCTGAACTCCCGCCGTGCTCCGGCCATCTGTTCCTGTGTTAGAATGACAGGGGTACAGGTCATGCGTTCCACGATCATCAGACGACGCAAAGTTCTCCTGGCGGCGATGCTGGCCGGCGCGCTGACGGCCGGGGCCCAGGACGTGCCCAAGACGAAGGGCGTCGAGGAGCCGCCGCCCCGCGGCGCCGCGACGAGCGTGACCGCCGACGTGTCGGCCGTCCGCTTCAACGCCCAGGTGCGCGACCGCAAGGGCAACCTGGTCACGGGCCTCGGCCGCGACGCCTTCCAGGTGCTGGAGGACGGCCGGCCCCAGCCCATCATCTACTTCGAAACCGACGCGTCGCCGGTGTCCGTCGCGCTCCTCATCGAATTCAGCCGGCCCACCGCCGGCATCCTCCAGGACATGCGGGAATCCGCCTACCTGCTGGTCAAGGATCTGGCGGCCGAGGATCATTGCGCCCTCGTGGTCTTCAACAACCGCCCCGAGATCGTCGTCGATTTCACCCGGGACCGGGACGAGATCCTGACCGCCGTCGCCCGCATGAATTTCACCTTCCTGTCCTCCATCGAGCTCCTGAACAGCGTCCGGTTCACCGTCACCCGGATGAGCGAGGTACCGGGCAAGCGCGGGATCGTGCTCCTGGCCACCGGGCTGAGCGAGAGCGGCGGCCGCCTGAACGAGCTGTCCCGCCAGCTGCAGTTGATGGGCGTGCCCATCTACGCCGTCTCCATGGGCCAGCACGCGCGCAACGTGCTCGATCCGCTCCTCACCACGTCGGACCACCACATGTTCTTCCAGGCGGACCACCGCCTGCGCACCCTGGCCGAAAACTCGGGCGGGGCGGCGTTCTTCCCCACCCACCCCAACGCGTTCCCCAAGACGATGGAAACCGTCCGCACGTTCCTGAAACACCAGTACCTCCTGGCTTACGCGCCGCCCGATCCGGCCGACCACAAGCGCAAGCGCAAGCTGGCCATCACCGCCCGGGCCGATCTGGATCGCGACGGCACCGCCGAACCGCTGGAAGTCGTTCACGTGCGCCAGTATGTGCTGGGCGGATCGTCCGCCAAGCCATAGTCAATCCAATCAATTGGAAGGAGCGTCCAATATTTTGGACATATTATCCCCATCCCTCCGCATAACCCGTTCGACACAATTATAATCCTTTTGATAACAATATTTTAAACACCTAGACGCCTCAATCATTTTTTGGTATGATTCTTGCTTAGCTTTCCGTATGTTTTTTGGGTTTTGGGATACACGGGTTTTTTCGGGGTTCGTCCACTCCAATCAGCTTTTTTTGCCTGATCGGCTCAATATCTTACCCATCCTTAAAGGAGGTTCCTGTATGAGACATGCGTTCCCAAGGTTTGCCCTGCTGTCCCTGCTGGCGATCATGTGCGCCGGCCTGGTGGCGGGTCAGGCCACGCAGACCTACGGCCGTATCGAAGGTACGGCCAAGGATCAGACCGGCGGCGTGATCCCCGGTGTGACCGTTACCATCACCTCGGCCACCGGCACCAAGACCATGGTCACCGGTGACAGCGGCGAGTTCGGCTTCCCCTTCCTGACCCCGGGCCTTTACAGCCTGAAGGCCGAACTGGAAGGGTTCAAGACCTACGAGCAGCCCGAGATCACCGTCCGCCTGGGTGCCGTCTCCACCATCAACCTGGTGCTGACCCCCGGCGAAATCAGCGAAGTCATCACCGTCACCGGTGAGGCCCCGCTGGTCGACACCACCACCACCACGGTGGGCGCCAACATCTCCGAGAGCCTGTTCACCAGCGTGCCGATGCGGCGCAACTTCACCAACCTGTTCAACATGGCCCCCGGCGTCGGCGACTCCGGGTCGCTCGGTGACAACAACCCCTCCATCGGCGGCGCGTCCGGCCTGGAGAACAACTACATCGTGGACGGCGTGAACATCACCAACACCGGTTACGGTTCGGTGGGCGCCTACTCCAACGTGTACGGCTCGCTGGGCTCCGGCGTGACCTTCGACTTCGTGAAGGAAGTCCAGATCAAGCAGGGCGGCTTCGAGGCCGAGTACGGCCAGAGCACCGGCGGCGTGGTGAACGTCATCACCAAGTCCGGCGGCAACGAGTTCCACGGCGGCGTGTACTTCTACGGCCAGCCCGGCGGCTGGGAAGCCCGCCGGAAACAGGCCAACACCTACCGCGAATCCCAGGGCACCCAGGTCCTCCGCAACGAGTCGTTTGACGTCAGCGCCGACCTGAGCGGTTACCTCTGGAAGGACAAGTTCTTCTTCTATTTGGGCTTCAACCCCCAGTGGACCACCATCACCACCATGGCCCCGGCCGGCCTCGGCCAGTGGGTCGACCCCGGTGAAGGCTTCTTCGACCGCGAGGACACCATCTACTCCTGGTCGGCCAAGGCCACCTGGGTTCCCTGGAGCAACCACAACTTCGAGTTCTCCACGTTCGCCGACCCGTCCAACCGCGCCGTGGGTCCCAACCGCGGCATGACCTCCACGGGCGATGACAACTACTCCGGCCTGGCCTACGGCTCCTGGAACTGGATCGGCCGCTACAACGGCGTGCTCACCAACAACTGGTTCCTGACCGCCTCTCTGGGCCGCGCTTTCAACCGGTTCGAAGAGCAGCTTCTGTACATGGAGCGGATCGGCTATTACGACTACGTCAATTACGCCGGCATCCAGCGCCTGGGCGGCGTGGGCTTCTTTGAGAACAACAACGGCGAGAACTGGCAGTTCAACGTCAAGACCACCGTCAACTTCAACGCCGGCGGCGACCACACCTGGGACTTCGGCTACATGTACGAGGATGTGGGTTACACCGCCGTCCGCCGCTACACCGGCCCCATGATCAACGTGCCCGCCTTCGGCACCTTCCCGGGCCTCACCACCTACGGCGGCTTCTTCCGCCTGCGCTACTACGCCCCCGGCGGCGTGACCTGGGATGCCAACAACGACGGTGTCATCACCACCGCCGATGCGCTGCTCCAGCAGTATCGCGGCAACGCCAATGACCCCGACATCGCCACCAAGACCAAGTATCACTCCTTCTACGTCCAGGACGCCTGGAAGATCACCGACAAGATCACCCTGAAGGCCGGCCTGCGCTATGACTGGCAGCAGATGTCCGGCGGCGGCGACAATGCCATCACCTACGAGTTCACCGGCAACTTCGCCCCCCGCGTCGGCCTGATCTACGACATCTTCGGCGACGGCAAGACCAAGGTGTACGGCAACTGGGGCCGCTTCTACCAGAAGATCCCCAACGACATGGCCGTCCGCGCCTTCAGCTCCGAAGACGGCGTGACCAACGCCTGGTTCTACCCTGTGTACGACGCTCAGGGCCGTCCGTCCCCCGGCGCGTTCGCCAATCCGGACATGCCCACCCCGCCGACCGTCACCCGCACCGGCGCCAACCCCACCTACGTGGTCCCCGACACCAAGACCATGTACCAGAACGAACTGGTCCTGGGCTTCGACCACCAGGTCAACCCCACCATGAGCTTCGGCATGCGCTACATCTTCCGCGAAGTGGGCCGCATGCTCGAGGACGTGGGCACCCTGACCGTCACCCAGTACCTGGAAGACTCCGAATACTTCACCTACGTCATCTCCAACCCCTCCTTCACCGCCGACTACGTGATCAACGACACGGGTGAAATCGGTTCCGACGGCCTCCCCGACGGCTTCGCCGATCCGAAGCGGTCTTACAACGCCCTGGAACTGACCCTGGAAAAGCGTTTCTCCCAGGGCTTCCAGTTCCTGGCCAACTACCGCCTGGCCAAGCTGTATGGCAACTATGAGGGCCTCTACCGGAACGACAACGGGCAGGATGACCCCAACATCACCTCCCTGTACGACTTCCGGCTGGATGACTCCCTGCTCTATCAGTTCACCCCCGGCTACCTGAACACCGACCGGCGCCACACCCTGAACTTCAACGGCTCCTACACCTTCACCGGCGGCTTCACCCTGGGCGTGGGCTTCCGGAGCACCAGCGGCGCCCCCATCACCAAGCTGGGTGCCCACCCGGCGTATGAGAACTCCGGCGAGATCCCGATGACCCCGCGCGGAGCCGAGGGCCGGACCGAGTGGCTGAACAACTTCGACGTGCACATGAGCTATCCGTTCACCTTCGGTGACAACTACCGCCTGCGCTTCGGCGTGGACGTGTTCAACCTCTGCAACTTCAAGCGCATCACCAACGTGGACGAGGACTTCGAACTCGCTCCCGAATACGAGAACCCCGACTACCTGACGCCCCAGGCGTTCCAGCGTCCGTTCAACATGCGGTTCTCCATCCGGTTCGAGTTCTAAGAACCGGCTGGTCCGCGTGACCACTCCAGGCGGGGCCTTCTGGCCCCGCCTTTTTTTTCGTAATTCGGAATTCGGAAATCGGACATCGGAATTCGGATCTGGGATCTGGGATCTGGGATCTGGGACCTGGGTGCTGGGAACTGAATCTTAGAATCCCAAGTACCCATTCACCGATTCACCCACTCACCGACTCACCCACTCACCGACTCACCCATTCACCGATTCACCCATTCACCGATTCACCCATTCACCGACTCACCCATCCACCGATTCACCCATTCACCGATCTCGTCTGGCACTCACAAACGGCCGGCACGCGGGAGGTACCGCGAGCAGCAGCGAGCGGCGCGAGGGGGCGTGCTCCACGCGTCACCCCGGATGCGATTCCACTCCGTCAATGTATCCAGACCACACAAAGACGAGTGGCGATGAACGCTCGGAAACGTTATCGATCCTGCTCGTCGCCGTAGCGCGCTTCGATATCCGCCCAATTATCCAGATCCCCACCCTGTTTATCCCGGACGTACCGGCGCGCGGCGTCAAACTGACTCTGACGGTACAGATGCACTGTGGACCCATGGCGCGACCATGGTTTCAGATCGGCTGGGATGAATCCGGCTTCCCGCAGTTTTCGGGTACACCATGACTTGAGCTGGTTCAGCGCGTCGTCCGGCGATATCGAGCACGACAGTACGGCGTGAACATGCTCGGTGCGGATGCGCAGTGCATGAAGCGGCCAGCCTCGTCAAGCGCATTTATCCACTATGGCGTCATGCACAATCCGGCGCATGGCGGCATCAAGGGTGACGGGCGGATGGCCCAGTCGGCAAGCTTCTTCTTCCTGCCAGGCAGGGGTATGGCTGATGCGAGGCGTGCCGTATTCGTTGCGGAAGCGGTCCTGAGAGCCTCGTGGATCGCCATGGAGCCAGGTGCCACGAGTGCGAAAGGTCAGAAAGCATGATTGCAGGCCATGCGTTTTCACCGAGGAAAACCTCCAGTGGATTCAATCTATATAACGTTTGATTTAAAAAATGTTCCGAGCGAGAGACGTTGGTCCTGATGGAATTACTTCATCAACCGGTGGATCGTAGCCAGGGTCGCATCGCGCCGCTCGCTGCCGCTCGCGGTACCTCATCTGTGCCAATCGGGTGATCTCACTCAAAAATTTACTCATTGGTGGATACAGCCATGACGGAGGCATTGAACAATTTGTCTTAAAATTTGGAGAGCTGACAGCTGGTGGTTGATTGCTGCTGGCTGCTGGCGTCTAGCTGAAGGACGCCTTCAGACCCGGCCCGGGCGGCGATTTTGGAGTTGACTTTCCGGACGGCTTGAATAAAATATGGCCGTCCCGCAATGCGGGACAGTGGCCGCGATCTTTTGGCGCTATCGTCTAGGGGTTAGGACGCCGCCCTCTCACGGCGGTAACCGGGGTTCGAATCCCCGTAGCGCTACCAATACCCAAGCCGCCGGCATTTCTGCCGGCGGTTTTTTTCTTCCTCTCGCTAAGACGCAAAGTCGCAAAGATTCAGTAAATGCGGGAGATGCGTGTGAATCATTCCCCGCCGGGGTCGGCCAGGCGGCGGCAGGCGGCGGCCAGGTCGTTCTTGGCGCAGAGCAGCGGGCCGAACAGCGGCAAGCGCGGCCGGACCGCCGCTGTCATCGCCCCGGCCATCTCGCGGATGTCCCACTGGGCGTGGGCGTCGAGGCGCAGCCGCGCGAAGTGCGCCAGCTCGCGCACGCTGACCCGGAACAGCACCCGGCGCCGGTGCGCGTTGGTCAGGGCGTAGGCGGCCGCCGGCGGCGCCAGGGCGCCGATCCGCGCGGCCACCGCGGCGCTCGCGTCCGCCAGTTCCCGTAACGCCGCGCCCTCCCCCACCGCCGCCACCGACGCCGGCACGGTGACGCCGAGCCGCGGGTCGTAATCCTGCGGGATGAGCGTGCCCATCCGGTGGCGCTTGAGCTGGGCGAAGCACGAGGCGCTCACCACGCACTCGAACGTGGCCGCGGCCAGCTCGAAGGCGCGCGGCAGCGATTGCCACGGCGGCAGGTGTTCCACGAGTCCCGCCAGCAGGGTGCGCTTCTCCTCGTCGCCCGCCGTTTCGGCCCAGCGCCGGCTCGCCGCCGCCGACAGCCCGCCCGCCTCGTGCATCAGCGCCGTCCAGACCGGCGTCTCGTCCAGGCCCGCGTCATCCACGACGCGGCAGGCGGCCGCCGTGCCGGCTGGCTCCGGCGTCGCTGTGCCGGCGGCGGCGCGCAGGCGCTCCCGGGTCAGCGGCAGGTCCAGGCGGTGGTGCGCCGCCGGCTCAGTGTACTTGATGAGCGACGGGGCGATGCCGCCCACGGCGCGGCGGAGGCGGTCGCCGTACTCCCGCACCTCGCCCAGCGGATGGGCGGCCGCCGCCTGAATGATCCGCTCCAGGTTGCGGGCGTTGGCGGTTAGGCCGAGCTGGGTCTCCGTGGCCAGACTCAGGCCGTAGCGGGCGTCCTCCCTGGCCCAGCCGTCGAGGGTGCGCCGGCCGTCCCTCCCCTCAGCCAACTCCGGGTGCCGGGCGGGAAAATACTCAGCCAGCTTGCCGTAACAGCGGCGGTAGAACGCCACCTGGCGGGCGACCAGCGCGTGAAACTCCGCCTCCAGCGGCGTGCCCATCACCTCCACCGGCGTGACGTAATCCCCCTCGAGCGTGATGTAGCGTTGCGATTTTTCGGTGTAGGAGCAGAGGCGGAAGCGCTCCACGAACTCGGCGGCCAGGCGGCTGACGCCCAGCACGTCCAGGTTGAACACGGCGTGCTCGGCCACCGAGGCATGGCCCAGGCCGAAGATGATCGACTCGTTGGATTTTCGGGCCCGGTCCACTTCCGCCCGGGCCGCGGCGCGGAGCTCCGGCGCCGGACGCGGGTCGCGGCTGATGCGGGCGTAGGCGGCCGAGAGCGTCTCTGGCGTCAGGTTGCGGCGTTCGGCGAGCGCGGTCAGCTCCGCCGCCAGGACCTCCCGGTCGGCGTCGGCACCGTCCGCCAGCGCCGGCCGGGCCCGCTCCAGGAGTTCCCGGTACTCGCGGAGGATCTCCGCATCCACGTTCAGGCCCGCCAGGATCACGTCCACGCTGTCCGCGCCTCCTGTGTTGTCACGCCCGCCCGTCGGACCGGCGTGCGGATCCGGCCGGTGCCGGTCACTCGTCGCCCAGGCCGTCCACCTCGGCGCCGGGGTCGATCCGGCGGATGGCGTCCACCACCTCGCGGATGAGCACGTCCGGCGTCGAGGCGCCGGCGGAGATGCCCACCGTCGCGACGCCCTCGAACCACTCGGCGCGCACGTCCGCCGCGGTCTGGACCTGGTAGGTCCGCGGGTTGATGCTCTGGCTCAGCTCCGTGAGCCGGCGGGTGTTCGCGCTGGTGTACGACCCGACGATGATCATGATGTCGTTGTGGCGCGGCATCAGGCAGATCTCGCTCTGGTGGTCGGTGGTGGGCTTGCAGATGGTGTTGATGAAGCGGATCTCGCGACTGAAGCGCACCAGCTCCGGCAGGATCTGCTGCACGTTGCCCAGGCTCTGGGTGGACTGCACCACCACGCCCAGCTTGGGGTAGCGCCGATCCCAGCCCTCAAGATCGGCCGGCGCGGCCACCACGCGGGCGCCGGGCGCCTGCCCGGCGATGCCCCGCACCTCGTCGTGGTTGTGGTCGCCGATGATCACGATCTGATACCCCTCGGCGTGAAGGTTGCGCACGATCCGGTGGATCTCCAGCACCATGGGACAGGTGGCGTCCACGATCTTGAGGCCGCGCGCTTCGGCCTCGCCGTACGTCTCCGGGGTGGAGCCGTGGGCGCGGAACAGCAGCACGCCGGCGGGAATGTCGTCGATGCGGTCCACCACCCGGATGCCGGCCCGCTGGATCTGGTCCACGACGGACTCGTTGTGGACGATCTCACCCAGCATGTAGACGTCCTGTTCCGTGCGAGCGGCCTGCAGGGCGATGTCGATGGCGCGGCGCACCCCGAAGCAGAAGCCGGCGCTCTGGGCCACCTGGATCTTCATCGGCCGCCCCGCAGATCCGGCGCCCCGGCGGCCGGCAGGCGGTACAGGATCAGTCCCGCCGCGCGCGCGGTGAACGCCTCGAAGAACCGGCGGGTCTCGGCGTAGTCGGCCGGCGGCAGGATGCGTCGGGTCACCGCGACCTCCTCCTCCACCCGGACCACGCCCCGGGCCTCGTCCAGACTGAAGGTCCGCCGGGCGGACCAGGCGGGCGTCTCGCGAACGATCTCCGCCGGCAGGTGAAGCACCTCGCTCCCCGGGGGCAGCTGGATCTCCGTCACCGTGCGGCTGACGGCCGGCTCGCCCAAATCCAGCGGCGTGCGGCGCTCCGGCTCGCCCAGCCAGAAGCTGACTTCGGCGAACGTCAACGGATGCGACGGCGTGTCCAGCACGACGACGTTTTCCTGCCGCACCGTCAGGTCGCCGCGGCCCACCGCCTGCCGGAGTTCCACGCCGCGGTCGGACGCATCCAGGCCCGCCGCCTCGCCGCCGCTTGGCACGGCGCCGGCGGCCCAGCGGGAGGCCAGCTCGCGCAGCGCCGCTTCCCGCTCCTCTGGGGACAGCCGGCCCAGCAGCTCCCGGGCCCGGGCGGCGAACAGGCCGCGCAGGTCCGCCACCGCCTCGATCTCCGCCCCGCCGGCGGCATCCAGCCGGATGGTCAGCCGGTTGTCGGCCCGGTTGGCCGAAGCGGTTGCCGCGCCGGTATCCGCGAACTCCGTCCGGGTGCGGCCGACGAAGAGACCCCGGTTGTCCGCCGCACGGGCGCAGAAGCCGAAGGTGTCACCGCCGCCGGTCGGATCCAGAAAGACGGGATCCCCGCCGGGAAGCTCCAGCCGCAGCACCAGCGCGTCGAACTGCTCCATCGCCGGCACGTCTTCCGCCAGCGGCAGCCGGTCGCTGTTGAGAAACACCGGCACGGCCTCAAGCCCCGCCGCCGCCAGCATCGCCCCGAGCAGCACCGCCTTGTCCCTGGCGTCGCCTGCGCCGGCAGCCAGCACCGCGTCCGGTTCCGCCGGCTGCAGGCCGGCCATGGGCACGGCCACCGGAATGGCGGCCACCGCGCGGGTCACGAAGTGAAAGAGCCGCTGCGCCTGTTCCCGGGGCGTGGCGGCGCCGGCGACGAGCGCCGCCGCGCGCGTCGCCGTCTGCGGACCGGGCCTGTCGACAAACCGCCAGTAGGCGTCGGCGAACGGGGCCGCCGCCTCGCGCCAGCCGGCGTACGACGAGTAGACCAGCCGGGCGGCGGCGAGCGCCAGCGGCGGGGCGAATGGCTCCACCGCCGCGGCCGGCACGTCCCGCACGAAGAAGGAATGCAGCACGCGGCCGCGCTCGCTGTGACGGAGGCTCTGGATGACGTCGCCGTTGAACGCGCGGTACTTCAGAACAGCTCCCTCGGGCAGCCCAATGTGGAGGCGTTTGTCCCGCAGCGGATCGTCCGCCTGGAAAAACTCGACGCCGCTGAAGCCGGCAGGCGCGGCGGCAGTGGTCCGTTCCATCCGCACCTCGAGCAGCCGGCCAGGCACCACGTCGGGGAGCGTCACCACCCGCTCCATCACCTGATTGTAGGCGGGGTCGGCGACGCCGTCGGGCACGCGGTCGCCCGCCGCCGCGGCGTCGGCGGGCACGAACTCGGTCGCGTTGACATACGTGACCGCCTTGAGGAGCCGGAGCTGCTGCTCGGCAGGGCGCCAGAACATCCGGTAGACGCGGTATTTGTCCGCGGCCGGAGCCTGCAGGACGTGGACGAAGGTGTGAAAGTCTTCGGTGAGCCGGCCGTCGGGATGCCAGGCCACTGTCTTCCGGGCGCGCAGCACCACGGCATCAGCGCCGGGGAAATCCCGGGCGGACGCCAGTTGGGGAAACGGCTCCGTCTCCTCCGCGGGCCCCTGCGCCGCGGGCGCCTGCGCCGCGGCGGGCACCGCGGCCAGGGTGACCGCAAGCGCCCATCCGGAGATCCACCGCCGCAGCCGGGACTTCATCATGAACCACCTCCCGGTTGCCGCTCCAGGATGATCATGCTCCGCTGATTTCGCACCCACCGGTCCAACAACTCGCGGAGCTGTTCGTAATCGGCGGAGCTGAGTACGGCCCGATCCAGGCTGAACTCGCTGTCGAAACGGATGGCGCCGCCTTCCCTCCGGCAGGACAGGCGCAGGCGCGCCGGGCCCGCCGCGATCTCAACCGGATCGGGCAAAGCGAGAATCGTGTAGCCGGCCGGCAGCGTGATATGTTCCGACTGGACGACCTGGACTGTCGAGAACAGGTCCATGGGGTAGCGCCGCGGCCCCGGCGCCATCATCCGGGGCAGCCCCAGCGAGTAGAGTTCGAATCCGTTGGTCATGAGGTACGGGCGGAAGATCAGGAAACGCCCGGCGGCCAGCGCGTAGCCCGGCGCGTCCACGTCGAACGCCACCGCAAACGGCACGGCCAAATCGGCCGCGTCGCTCACCTGGAACTCCCGGACGCGGGCGCCGGCGTGCACCTTGCCGGCCAGTTCCTGCCACACCTGGACGAACTGCGGCCCGCTGAACCGGCGCCCCAGGCCGCGCAAAATAAAATCGTAGTACCCGCCGCCCCGGATGCCGATGCGGGTGCGCGCGCCGCCGTCGGCGTCCAGCCGGGTGTCGGCCTCGAGCCGGCCCAGGCTGCGCGAGGCCGGGCTGGGGGGCACGGTCTCGAGGCCCGCCCCGTCGGCCGTCAGCCGCAGCAACGGCCGGCCGCCGGCGTAGGTCTCGCCGAGGGTGCCGTGCGCGCCGAGGGCCGGATCCAGGTACGCCGTGCGTCCGTCGGACAGGCGGACGGCGCACAGTGATCGCTCGAAATAGACGGAGGGGATATCGGTATCGGGCGCGCGCGACACGTTGATCAGGGCCTCCTCGGCCTCCAGGCCAAGCTCGCGCAGCATGGCCGCGAGGAGGACCGACTTGTCGCGGCCCACGCCGAAGCCGGCGGCGAGCACCTCGGCGGCCGCGTGGGGCTCCAGGAAGGCGCCCACGTCCATGGACGCATCCAGGTAGCCGACTTCGCCGGCGACGAAACGGAGCAATGCCAGGATCCGGCTGTGCTCGCCCGTCAGGCCGTCGGTCAGCTCCCGGACCTTCTCCGCCAGCGCCTCGTCCGGCTCTAATCGCCCCCGGCTCTGCGCCCACCCCTTCCGCGACAGCTCCGGCCAGCCGCCCAGCGTGCTCACCACCACCCGGCCGGCCACCTCGGGCAGGCCCGGCATGCCGGTCTCGCGGTAGATCATGGGCAGCTCACGGCCCGTCCAGGTGTAGACGACCTGATCGCCCGCCCGCTCCTCGGTGAACGCCAGCGCGCCGTCCCGGACGGCGTGGCGCAGCGGGCGCGACGCCGGGCCGCGGATCACCAGCCGTTTGCTCAGGATCGGGTTTTCGTACTGAAAGAGAAAGAAGTCGGCGTAATGCCCGGGCACCTGGGCGTCCGACTGGATCCGCATCGCGGTCTCGAGCGTGTCCTGCACCTGCAGGTCCGGATAACGGACCACCAGCCGGCGGTACGGCTGGGCGAACGGATGGGCGGTCGCACTCAGCGGCTCCTCGCGCGCGCGGTCGCGGTCGAGGGCGACGGTCTCGCCGGTGGGCCGGATGATGCGCCCGCCGAGAAATTCTACGCGGGCCCTCGGTTGAAAGAACGCCATCTGGTCGGCGGCGTACGTCTGCCGGCCGCGCTCGTCCAGAATCTGGACCCGGCGGCGGATCTCCTGAGTGTATCGGCCGTCCGCGTCGTAGGTGACCGTGACGTCCTCGTCCAGGACGACGGCCGAAGCGCCGCGGGTCAGTTCGAGGGTGCCGGGTGTGGGGGTCGCGTCCGTGCTCCGGGCGTCCGCCGCCGCGGCGGCCATGACCACCGCCGCCGCCAGCGCCAGCCGGGTGAATCCGATCGTCCTGTTCCGTGTGCCCATTCGCCCTCCCGGTCGCGACCAGTGCTCCCATATATACACAGGGATCCGGAACCCCGTCAAGCTTTTCCCCCTTCCTGTCGCCCGCGGCGGGTCGCGCCGCAAAACCGTTGCATTCCGCCGATTTTTGATTATAATATCGCCCTTTGAGCGGGCCAGCGTAGCTCAGTGGTAGAGCAGGCGATTCGTAATCGTCAGGTCAAGGGTTCGACTCCCTTCGCTGGCTCCAGTACCTATCCAACGGACGCTTCAAACAAACCGGCCGGGCCAACGCCCGGCCGGATCGTTTTCGGCTGAATCCGCCGCCGCTACATCGTCGGGATGATGGCGATCATCTCGGGCGAGTTCTGGACCGACTTGGCCAGGAAGGGCTGGCCGTTCGTGCTGCGGACCCGCATATAGCCCACGAAGTCGTCCAGGCCGCCCACGGGACCGAAAACGGCCGGATCGCCCAGGAAGAACACCCGGGCGCCTAGAGGCGGCACGATCAGGTCCGCCAGCGACACGGCCACCGGCAGGCCCTGGGGATCGTACACTTCCACCGCCGCGGTCACCGGCTGGTCTCCCGGATTGTACAGGACGTAGGAGGTCTCGAAGGGGGCGATGGTGATGGTGTAGGGGAAGACCAGATCGAGCACGGCGTCGCTGTCCAGGGGAATGGCGTCGGCGGCCATGTTCCTGATCTGGAAGTACGGCGGGAGCGTTTCCGACTGATCCGGATCCGGCGGGTTCCACACCTGGTACGAGAAGGCGCCGCACACGTTGTCGCGGTCCACGGTCAGGACGAGGGAGCCGGTGGTGAAAGCCGTATCGAACCGGTCCAGGTCAAGCGCGGTCTCCCCGGACAGGTACAGCTCGAACCGCGACAGGTTGTCGAAATCGTACTCGCGGGTGGTCACCAGGTTGCCGTCGAAATCGTAGAAATCGACCCGGACATGGGTTTGCTGGATCTCCGGATCATCCTCGTCTTCATCCTCCTCGGCGATCCGGTTGTTGGAGCTGATCAGGACGACGGACGTGTCGAAGCCGTTGCCCACCACGTAGTACGGCACGTGGAACGTCTGCGAAGCGGACGGGAGCACGGGGTTGAGCGGGGGGCAGGCGAAGTGAAAGGAGTAGTCCGGTGAGACGCCCTCCATGGTCAGGTAGACGTATTGGTCCAGGTTGTCCAGGTTGAACAGCCGGAAATAGCCGTTGAACGGGTAGTCCATAATGACCTGGTCGGTGCCGCCGGCGGACATCAGGTCGAACGTGCTGGAGCTGTTCGCCACGCCGGTCGGTTCGAAAAGGATGAGCTGGATCTGCATCTGGTTGTAATACGGATTGACGTAATGCAGAACTGTCTCGATCCGCCGATCGTTGAGATCGGCAATGTTGGCGGTACTGAAGGCGTACGGGAAGATCACGTCCTGGGCCATCGGCTGGTCGATGCGCAGGTAGTCGCCGCGGATGATGGTGGCGCCCGTGTCGTCCAGTGTGCCGTTGTACACCAGCCCGACCAGCGGCAGCTCATCGTGAACCGCCTTGATGAACCCGTGCTGGTTGACCACCTTGTCGTAATCGGGCACCAGCTCGCGGACCATGGTGACCAGCTGTTCGCCGGCCTGGAGGGTGATGTCCACCGGATCGATGATGTGGGCCACGCTGTCATCGTCCACCCAATAGAACGGGAGGCCCGCGCTGCTGTCGTCGTTCGAATAGGAGGAGTTGTTGGTCTGGAGCGACTGGATGGCGAACGTGATCGGCTCGTCCAGCAGGTTGAGGAGCGCGACGGCGGAGAACCGGTCCTCTTCCAGATTGACGCTGTACGCGTTGGAGAAAACCGGCTTTTTCGGCTGGCCCACCACGCTGACCGTCCCGGTCAGGTAATTGGCGACGCAAAACCGCGCGGTGCCGGGAATCGCCACGACGGCCACCGGCACTTCGCGCACCGCGCCGTCGCCCAAGGGCAACAGGCCGGAAGTGCTGGAGCGGAAATCCAGGGGCGCCCGCACCAGCGGTTCGTTGTCGGGAACGGTGTCGCTGGTCACATAGTTGCTGAACGAGGGGAACACGAGGTCGTAGGTGCCGTCGCCGTTGGACATGAACGCGGGCTGCGAGGTCCGGGACATGTTGTACGTGGTCGCCTTGTAGCGGAGAATCTTGTACCGCTCCAGGGTCGGCCACTTGAAAACGGCGATCGTCGGGAACCCGTCATAACTCAGGGTGGCGATGGAATCGGTCGAGCTGATCTGGACGCAGAGCAATTCGCCGGCGGGGTCCAGGAAGATCCCGGCGGGGCTGTTTTCCACGATCAGCGTGACGTCTTTGCCGTCGTCGTCCTTGATCTTCTGGCCCGTGGCCGGGTCGAACAGGTACACCCGGTCATTCAGCAGGAAGGAGGATTCCAGGCCCGCCGAGGCGATGAAGCCGATGCTGCTGTCCTCGTTGAGCAGCACGTTGTTCCGAAAAGTGAAATTGGTGTAATGATCCGACACCGACTGCGCATCCAGGAACTCAACCTGGTGCGTCTCGGTAAACGACGCGGTGTCGATCACGGAAACGGTCTCGTTGAACGTGTTCACGCAGCAGAAAAACGATCCGTCATGGCTCATGGTCAGCCAGGTGGGCCCCACCGAGGTGTAATAGTACGGATATTCCGCTTCCAGTTGCATCACCGCGGTGACGGCGTACGTGGCGGTGTCGACCTGGAGCACCTGGTCGTTCTGGGTGGCCGAAATGAAGGCGCGGCCTCCGTCGGGTGTGAACACCACGTTGCTGCCGAACCCGAACACGTGGTCGGGCGTCGCGATGGTCTGCACCACCTGCTGCGAGGCCACGTCGATCACCGAAATGGAGCAGGTGGAATTGAGGTTGAAAAACCGCCCTAGGTTGACCACCCAGATCTGGGTCATGGCGGGGTTGAAGAACATGAGGCCGGGCCTCTTGCCCACCGGGATGGCCTTGACGATGGCGTCGGCCGCGGTCCCGGCCTGCGGGCGGAACACGAGCACGTAACCCCGTTCGCTGTCGCTCCCGGCGATCAGGTAATTGACGAAGCCGAATTGGCCGTCCGGCGTGACGAGGATGGTCGGGGCGATGATGTCGTATTCGTTGAATTGAAAGGTGAGTTCCAGTGATCGGATATCGGCCGGGGTGGAATCCGCGTTGGGATCGATGATGATCGTGTCATCCTGGGCGGACGCCATTCCGGCGAGCAGCAGCATCGCCAGCCCCGCCGCCAGTGCGCCCGTACGAACCAACTGAGTCATTTGTCCTCCCTCGGACCGCCCGAATCGAAAGGGGTTATTGTATCATTCACCGGTTTAAAAATCCATGTCCAAATCGTTCGGCGACCGACGCGCGGCCGCCGGCCCGCTCATTCGTTCAGCCGCGCGGATAGGGCCCGGATGAAGGCCTCCCGCAGGCCGGGATTGCCGATGGCGGCCGCGCACCGCTGAGCCCAGGCCGGGTCGGCCGTTCCGGCCGGCTCGGCCTGTTGCCGCCGGGCCGGCGGCGGGCGGTCGGGAAAGCGCTCCGGCGACACCCGCAGCACCACTTGGCGCACCACCCCGGAGGGGATGAAATCCGCGATGCGGCGGACGATATCCGCTTCCAGCGTTTCAAGTTGCGTCTTCCAGTACTGGTTTTTCACGTGGATTTCCAGGACGCCGTCCGCGAGCTCGCCCGGCCGGCTGAGCGGGGCCAGGCGCCCGCCCACCAGCCGCGGCCAGATGCCGCCGAGCAGGCCGTGATAGAATTCCGGCGGCACGTCGCCGGACGCCGCCCATGACTTGATGATTTCCAGCAATCCCAGCATGGAACACCCGCCTCCGCTCGGGGCCGATTATCTCACATTTGATCCCGCCCCCGGACAGATAGTTCATCCCGCCCGCGGCACGTTTCCGGGTCGGATGCTTTGATTTTGCCCGCCGACCGTCTATAATGGGCCGATTGCGGCCGGACGGCGGTTAGCCATGCGTTTTTTCCTTGCCTCCACTTCTCCCCGGCGCCGGGACATCCTGCTCGGGCTGGGCCTGGACGTCACGGTCGTCCCCTCGCGCCACGCGGAGGAGACGAACGACCCCGGGTCGCTGCCTCCCGCGGCGCTCGCCGCGCATCACGCCCGGGAAAAAATGCGGCTGGCCGAACCGTCCTCCGGTGAGGGGATCGTCATCGCCGCCGACACCCTGGTCTTCATCGACGGCGAGATTCTCGGCAAACCCGCCGATGAGGCGGATGCCCGCCGGATGATCCGGACGCTGGCGGGCCGCACCCACCGCGTGGTCACCGCCGTGTGCCTGCGCGACCTGGCTTCGGGCCGGACCGCGGAAGGACACGCCGTATCCGAGGTGGCGTTTGAGCCCCTGCCGTCCGAAACCATCGACGCGTACATCGGCTGGAACGAGTGGGCGGACAAGGCGGGCGCCTACGGCATCCAGGGCCGCGCGGCGCTCTTCATCCGGGGCATCGCCGGCTGCTACTTCAACGTGGTGGGCTTCCCGGTGAACCTGTTCTACGATCTGCTGCGGCAGGTGACGGACGGGCGCGACGCCGGGCTTCCGAACGCGATGTTCACACATGAAAGGCGGACACAACCATGAAACGAATGCTCAGGATACTCGGCCTCTTGGCGGGCGCCGCGCTGGCGGCCATCGCCGGCGGGAGCGAAGGCCTCCGGGCCCAGGAGGCGCCGCCCCCGGCGGAGGGCGCCGCGGCGACCGACCGGCCGGCGACCCAGCCGGATGCGGCCCAGGCGTACTTCTATTACATGCTGGCCCGCGACGACCTGCTGGCCGACCGGTTCGTCGACGCGGAGCGGAACCTGAACGAGGCCCTGCGCTTCGATCCCGACAGCCAGTTTCTCCGGGTGGAACGGGCGCGGTTCATGCTGCAAATGCAGCAATTCCGGGACGCCCGGGAGGAGCTGGAGCGCCTGGTCCGGGAAAATCCCGGCAACATCGAGGCCCGCAAGCTCCTGGCCGGCATGTACCTGTCCATGCTCGGCGAGGGGCAGCCGGCGGATGAAAACGTTCAATCGCTCCTCCAGCAGACCATCGACATGTACCGGGCCGTTTTGGAAAAGGCGCCCGACGATTCGGACAGTTTGTTCGCCCTGGGCCGGATCCTGTTCCGGCAGCGCCGCCTGCCCGAGGCGGAGGAACTGCTCCAGCGCTACGCGGCGCTGAACCCACAAGCGGCCGAGGGCGCCTATTTCCTGACCCTGGTGTACGCCGAGCAGGGAAAATATGATGAAGCCCTCGCTTCGCTCAACCTGGTGGAGCAGCATCGCCCCCCGTCCAACCAGATCCGCATGCTGCGGGCGGACATCCTGGAGAAGATGGGCCGGCTGGACGAAGCGGCGCAGCTCCACAAGCAGGCCGTCGCCCAGGCCCCCGACGATTCCCGCGCCTACCTCAATTACGCCCGCCTGCTGCTCAAGAGCGGGAAGCCCGAGGAGGCGATGGCCGTGCTGGACAAGTCCCGCGAGAACGGCGTAGTCAGCAGCGACGTGCTCATGTACGCCGGCCAGATCCACCGGGATCAGCTGCGGTTCGACGCGGCCATCCAGAGCTTCAAGGACGCCATCGCCCTCGAACCGGCGGTCCCCGACTACCGTTACCAGCTCGGGCTCACATACTCCCAGATGGGCGACGCCGTGGCGGCCATGCCCATCTTTCAGGCCCTCGTCCGCGACACCCCGGTCGCCGGGCCGGACACGCCGCCGGAGGTCACCCGCAACCGTCGCCTGTTCATGCTGAACCTGGGCTTCCTCTACCTGGAGCAGCGGCGGCCGGAAAATGCGTTGAGCACGTTTCTCCAGATTCGCCACGAGTATCCCGACGACCGCGATCCGCTGGTTCCCCTGCAGATCGCCGCGATCCTGCGCACCCTGAAGCGCGCCGACGAGGCGCTGGCCGCGGTGGAGACGGGCCTCGGACTCCTGCCCGACAATCCCCGCCTGGTCGCCGAAAAGGCGCAGATCCTGGCGGCCGCCGGCCGTCCGGACGAGGGCGTGGCGCTGCTCCAGGACCGGTTGTCCGCCGACCGCGACGACGACATCCCGCTCTACCTGGGCCTCGCCGCGGTCCATGCCGAGGGCCGGCGCTGGGATGACGCCATCCACGCGCTTGAGACCGCGCTGTCCCGGCACGAGGGCGACATCCAGCTGATGTTCCAGCACGCGGCGGTGCTGGAGCGCGCCGGCCGCTATGGCCCGGCCGCCGACGCCTTTCGCCGCCTGCTCGCCGCCGATCCGGACAATGCGACCGCCATGAATTACCTGGGGTACATGCTCATCGATTACAATCTGGACGTGACGGCCGGCATCGCGCACGTCCAGCAGGCGCTGAAGCGCGAACCGAAAAACCCCGCCTACCTGGACAGCCTGGGCTGGGGGTACTTCAAGCAGAAGGAGTACCACAAAGCGCTGGATCTGCTGCTGCAAGCCGCCCGGGCGCTGCCCACCGATCCCACGCTCTTGGAACATCTCGGCGACACCTATCAGGCGCTGGACCGCACCCACGACGCCCGCGACTGTTACGAGAAAGCCCTGTCCTTCTCGCCGGAAGCGGACGCGCTCGCCCGGCTCAATGACAAGATCAAGAAACTCAAGCCCCGCCTGCAGAAGTGACCGCGCGGGCCGGCGTCGCCCGCCGCGGGCCGCTGCCGGGGCCGGGAGGTCATGATGCAGCGCGTCCGGATCCCTTCCCCGGCCGGACTTCTCGACGGCTTGCTGGAACTGCCGCCGGGGTACGCCGGCGTCGCCGGCGCGGTGCTGGCCCACCCCCATCCCCTGCACGGCGGCACGATGCGCAACAAGGTGGTGGTCCGGGTGGCCCACGGCCTGCTCGAGGCCGGCGCGGCGGTGCTCCGCTTCAACTTCCGCGGCGTAGAGGGGAGCGCGGGCGTTCACGACCGCGGCGACGGCGAGCGGGATGACGTGCTGGCCGCGCTCAGGTATCTTGACCGCGCGACCGCGCCGCGGGTGCGGATGCTGGCGGGATTCTCCTTCGGCGCATGGGTGTCGGCGCGCGTGGCGGTGAGCCGGCCCGACATCCCGTGGCTGCTGTCCGTCGGCAGCCCGTTGACCGCCTACGATTACCGCTTCATCGATGACTGTCCGCAGGCCGTCCTGTTCATCCAGGGCAGCCTCGATCCGTTCGGCCGCCTCGCGGACGTCGCCAGACTGTGCCCGCCGGGCAATCCCGATCGCACGCTCGTGGCGATCGCCGGCGCCGACCACCTGTTCACCGGCCGCCTGCAACCGCTGCGGGAGGCCGTCCGCCGGCACTACCAGCCGCTCTTCGCCGGGGCCGCGGGCACGCCGCCATGAACGGCGCCGACGCACACTGGGACCGCGTCCGCGCGGCCGCGGCCGCCGTGGGCATCCCGCTGGTGGGCGCCGCCCCGCCGGTCGCGCTGGATGAGCCGCACCGGCGCTGGCGGGAATGGGTGACCGGCGGCAACCAGGCCGGCATGAGTTGGCTGGCCGCGGACGGCGACATCCGGCGGGAACCGGGGCGCTGGCTGGACGGGTGCCGCGCCATCGTGGTCTGCGGCTTCCCGTACGCCGGCGAACCCTCTCCGGGCCCGCCCCGGATCGCCCGCTACGCCCGGGGTGAGGATTACCACCGCGTGGCCCGGCGCAAGCTGCAGGCGCTCCTCGACGCGCTGCAGCGCCAGGATGCCGCCATCCGTGGACGGGTGGCGGTGGATATCGCGCCCATCATGGAAAAACCGCTGGCACGGCTGGCCGGTCTCGGCTTCATCGGCCGGAACACCTGCCTGATCCACCCCGGCCACGGCTCCTATCTCTGCCTGGGCGTCCTGCTCCTGAACGTCCCCCTGCCCCCCGGCCGGCCGGTGGAGACCGGCTGCGGAGACTGTCGGCGGTGTCTGGGCGCCTGCCCCACCGGCGCCCTGTCCGAGCCCGGCGTCCTGGACGCCCGGCGCTGCCTGGCGTATCTCACGATCGAGCACCGCGGGGTGATTCCCGCCGCCTACCGCGGGCGGCTGGCCGGCAACCTGTTCGGCTGCGACCGCTGCCAGGAGGTGTGTCCATTCAACCGCGAACCGCGCCTGTCCCCCCTGCCGGAACTGACGGGCCCCGCGGACACGGCCGGGCCGGCGCCGGCCGAGCTGGTCCGGATGAGCGGCAAGGAGTTTCAGCGGCGGTACGGACGGACGGCGCTGGCCCGGGCCGGCCGGAACGGACTGTTGCGCAACTGGGCGGCGTTGTCCCCCGAGCTCATTTCGCCCCCCGACCCGGAACTCTTCGCCTCCGCCCGGCGGCATCATCCCCTGCTGGACCGGCAGATCGCCGAATTCCACCTGTCACAGTGACGCCCGCAGCCGGCCAGTGACTGGTCGCGGCGGACGCCACAAAACGACCGCTCCCGCGGCAGCGCGGGAGCGTGGGGTCGGCAGTTAGAGGTTCGGCCGGAGGTCAGGCCTTCAAACTGATGCGCAGCTTCTCCAGCTCTTCCCGGAGAAAGTCCCGCTGGGCGATGATCTCCCTGGACACCTTTTCCCGGAAATACTCTTCCGACCGCTTGATCTGATTGTCCAGGATCTCGTAGAAATTGCGCTGGTTGGCGGCGGTGTTGAGAATCTCTTTATTGTACAGGATGATATCGGAGACGATGACCCGGGCCAGGCGATGGGCTTTGCGCTGGGCGGGATCGAGTTCCTCGACCTTCTCTTCGGCGGCGGGGGCGATGGTGCCCTCCTCAACCACCTCGTACACCGTATCCCGGGAAGTGAGGAGCACCGGCGGGGCTTCCGCGGCGACGCGTTCCACCCGGCCCAGTTCCTCTTCAATGGCGGATTTTTCCTCCCGCACGGAAGCCAGGCGCTGCTTCGCCTCCAGCAGCTTCGTCTTCTCGGCCGCAGCGGCCTGGTCGCGCTGGTCGCGGGCGGCCTGCGCCTCCGCCACCTCGCGACGGGTCTGTTCCAATTGCTGCTGCAGCGTGTTTCGCTGATCCGTCGCTTCGCGGAGCTCGGCCTCCAGTTCCGCCAACCGGCTGGCCGCCGACTGCTGCTCCCGGGCTGATTGTTCAGCTGCCTCTTCGGCCACCCGCAGCGCTTCCACCGCCTGTTCCAGTTCCAGCAGCAGATTGTCCCGCTCCTGGGTGGACGCGGTGAGCTGCTGCTCGATGGCAGCGGCGGCCTGGGCCGGGGACTGCTCCACCGCCAGCGCCTTGAGCTGCCGGTCCAGCCCGTCGCGCTGGGCGGCCAGCTCCGCCTGGCGCCCCTTGAGCTGGACGATCTCCTCCTGGACGCTGGCGAGTCCCTCCTGGATCATCCGCACATTCTCGCTCCCCTCGGCGAGGTGCTCCTGCTTGTCCGCCAGCTCCTGCCTGACCATCTCGAGCAGCTGCTTCTCCTCGTCCAGCTTCTCCTCGAGGTGCCCGCGCTCCTCCAGCAGCAGTCGGAGTTCCTCCTCGAGTTCCTCCACTCGCTGGGCTTCGGAGACCGAGCTGACTTCACGGGTTTTCTTCTCGGTTTCCAGCGCGCCTTGCGCCACGCCCAATTCATCGATCTCCGCGCGCAAGGCGTCCATGGCACGGTGCGCCGCTTCGATTTCACCCTCCAGCCGGGTGATCTGGGCCTGGGAATCCTGTTGGGATTTTTCGGACATGGCGATGTCGTCCGCCAGGCGGCCCTTCTGGCGCAGGGCGGTCTTGAGCTGCTGTTCGAGCCCGTTGCGCTCCTGTTCGATGCCTTGGAGCGACGCCTGCAGGCTCTCGACGGTGGACTCCGTCTCCTCCTTCTCCTTGCGAACGCTCGCCAGGGCTTCCCGCAGCGCGGCTTTCTCCTCATCGACGTCCTGGATCTGGCTTTCCAGGCCCGACTTCGTCTCCATGGCGCCCTGGATTTTTTCTTCCATCAGCGAGATCTGGGCTTCGAGGTTCTGCCGCGACGCGTTGATGGAATCGATCTCGCGCTCCAGCGTCTCTTTCTCGGTCTGCACTTTCCGGCGCAGCTCGGCGGACTTGTCACGCGTCCGCTGGATCTCCTCAAACTGATTCTCCAGGACCGCGAGGCGCGTCTCCTTCTGCTTCTTCACGCCCTCCGCCTCTACCAGGATCTGGCGGGTGCGGACGATGTAGCCGCGGATCTCTTCCGTGACATCCATCGATTTTTCACGGATCAGGTTCAGGAGCGTCTCGAGGTCGGCGGGATGCGAGGCGGACTCCACCAGGTTGATCTCGGACGCCAGTAATTCGTCGATCTCGTCCCGGGTCTTGCGCTTGTCCTTGCCGGCCAGCACGTCGAACGCCTGCCCCAGGATGCCCTGGGTCTGCCTCAGGTTGTCGAAGATCTGGCGGTCCTTTTCGCCGAACTCGGCGGTCATTTTCTGGATGCGCTCGAAGTCGTCAAGGACCTGCTGCCGCACGCTCATCATCTCGCGCCACACCGTCTGCACCTGCTGCCGCTCGTCGGCCAGCGGCTCCACGCGCGGGGACGGCGGCGCGGCGGCCGTCTCCGGAGAAACCGTCGGTTTCCCGGCGGGTGGTGTTTCGGCGGGCGGTTCTTCGAGGATGATTTCCTGCGGCTCCTCAAGAGGAACGGACGGGGCCGCTTCGGCCGCCTGGGTGATGGACAGTGGTTTTTCCTCCGCCTTCTTCAGGAGCTTCTTGAAAAAACCCATGGCGCATCCTTCCAGACAAGGTTCAGCAGATGCCGCTAGAATAACGACAATAGGCAGCAAAGACAACAGAAAACTTGCCGCCGCAAGCGGCTCAAGAAAAGGACTTGATTTTTAATCAAAAGCCCTTATTATAGATTCAGAGTCTTCCCCCTATACTTTGCAACACGCTCCGGATAGTTCCCCCCTTACCTATCCGGAGTTTTTTATTGGGCGAATCATCCATCGACCCCGTCCAAACATGGACGGGCTGCGGGAAGACATCGGCTCCGCCTGGCGGGGCCGGAAAGTTCGCCTGTCCGGATGCAACGTCTCGAAACCGGCCGCCGCTTCGACGTCCGTGCGGTGCCGGCTCAGCCGGTTTAGGGCGACGGCCGGCAAGCGCCGGGGGCGCCGCCGTCCGTCGGATCAGGCCGAGGGCGGCTTGGCCGGAGGGGCGACCGCGCCCGGGCGGGACTCGCGCCGGGCCATGATCTTCTGGTAGAGCTCCACGTACCGGCGGGCCGATCGCCGCCACGAGAAGTCCTGCCGCATGCCGTTCCGCATCAGGCGCGTCCAGATGCGTCGGTCGGGGTAGAGGTAAGTTGCCAGATCGATCTGCTCCAGCAGGGCCTGGCTGGAGTAGGCGGAAAAGACGAAGCCGGTCCCTCGCCCCGTGTCCGGCTGGAACGGGGTGACCGTGTCCGCCAGGCCGCCGGTGGCGCGGACGATGGGCGCCGTGCCATAGCGCAGGCTGTACATCTGATTCAGGCCGCACGGCTCGAACCGGGACGGCATCAGAAACAGGTCGCTGCCCGCCTCGATGAGATGGGCCAGCCGGTTGTCGAAGCCGATCCGCACCCCCAGAAATCCGGGGTGGCGGCGCTGCGCCTCAAGCAACTGCTCGTGGTAGCGCGGCAGGCCCGTGCCCAGGACGACCAGGTACAGGCCCATCCCGGCGAGCTCGTCGAGCAGCGGCATCACCAGGTCCAGCCCCTTCTGGTCCACCAGGCGCCCCACCATGCCGATCACCGGACGCTCCAGGTCCACCGCCGGGAAGCCGTATGCCTCGAGCAGGGCCTGCTTGTTCGCGCGCTTGCCGGTCAGGTCGTCCAGGCTGAAGCGGTGCGGGATGAGGGCGTCCGTCTCGGGATTCCAGTCGCCGTAATCGACCCCGTTCAGGACGCCGTAGACATCCGAGGCGCGCTGCCGCAGGACGCCTTCGAGCCCGTAGCCATACTCGGACGACTCTTGGATCTCCTGGGCGTAGCGCACGCTCACCGTGTTGACCAGGTCGGCGTAGTGGATGCCGATTTTCAGGAAGTTCACCTGGCCGTAATACTCGAACGGCCCGAAAGGAATGCACATGCGCTCGGGGATCCCCAGCGCCGGCAGCACCTCGGCCGGATACAGGCCGGGATAGGCGATGTTGTGGATGGTGAGCAGGGTGCCCGGCCGCCGGGACGGCAGCGGGTCGGCATCCGCCTCCCGCAGGGCCAGCAGGGCCGGCAGGGTGGCGGTGTGGCTGTCATGGCAGTGGATGATGTCCACGTCCGGCTTGACCTGGTCCAGGTATTCCAGGCAGGCGCGGACGAAGCAGATGAACCGGTACGCGCCGTCGACGTACTCCTCGCCGGTGGCGGGATCGGTGTAGATGCCGTCGCGATGGAAGAAGTGGGGATTGTCCACGAGGAAGACCGGAACGTCCGCGCCGGGCAGGCGGGTGCGCCACACCGTGACGGGATGCACGCCGCCGGGCCCCAGATCGATCTTGGAACCGAACACCTTGACCGGCGGCTCCGGCAGCCGGCTCCGGTCGATCTGGCCGTAGGCCGGCGTCATGACGGACACCCGGACGCCCTCGTCCACCAGCGCCCGCGGCAGCGCCCCCACCACGTCGGCCAGCCCGCCCACCTTCGACAGCGGCACGACCTCGGCTGACACCATCAGGACATCCATGGCGTTTCTCCTCGCTAACGGTTTCCGTTGTGGTTGCGCTGCATGAGTTCCAGCTGCAGCAGGTTGACCTCCCGGAGGAAGCGGGCCGCGTCCTCGGGCGGCGTCGGGTTGATGTAGAAGCCCGTCCCCCATTCGAACCCGGCCATCCGGGTCAGCCGGGGGAGGATCTCGATGTGCCAGTGGTAGTCCCACTCCACCGTGTCCCAGTACGACAACCGCTGCGGTCTGGCCGCGATGTTGGGAACGGTATGGATGACGAAGTTGAAGGGTGGATCCTTCAGCCCGATCTTGATGCGCAGGAGCGTGTCCTTGAGGATCGAGGCGAGGTCGGCGCCCTGGCGGCCGTCGATGCGGGCGAAGCTGTGGCTGTGGAAGCGGGGCAGGATCGTCACCTCGAACGGGAACCGCGCCGCGTACGGGGCGTAGGCGACGAAGCTGTCGTTGGCGCTGATGATCCGCTCCTGATGCTCCAGCTCGTAGTCGAGGATGTCGCAGAACAGGCAGCGCTGCTTGAGCTGATAGTGGGCCCGCGCCGAATCGAGCTCCAGCGAGACAGTGCGCGGCGTGACCGGCGTGGCGATGAGCTGGGAGTGCGTGTGCCGCAGCGAGGCGCCGGCGGCGATGCCGTGGTTCTTGAAGATGAGGATGTATTTGAACCGCTCGTCGCGGCTCAGGTCGAGCCAGCGCATCCGGTAGATGTCAATGATGCGCGCCAGGTATTCCACCGGCATGTCGGCCATGCTCAGGTGGTGGTCCGGGCTCTCGATGATCACCTCGTGCGCGCCGATGCCGCGCATGCGGTCGTAGACCCCGGCGCCCTTCTTCTCCAGCTCCCCCTCGATCATGAGCGCGGGAAACTTGTTGGGCACGACCCGGACTTCCCAACCCGGCGAATTGGGCGCGGCGGCCGGCGGGCGGACGGCGTAGATTTCGGGCGGCGTCTTGTCCTCGTTCCCTTCGCAGAACGGGCAGAACGTGCCCGGCGGCTCCACCTCCTCGCGGGGGATGGTGAAATCCCCGGGGCGCTTGCCCCGCTCCACCGAGATGATCACCCAGCGCTGCTGGATCGGATCGTGTCGAAGTTCCGACATGTGTGCTCCCTTCACGCAGTCGCGCGTCGATATCCGCCGCTCCGGCCCGTCACAGGGCCTGGAGCCGGACGGTCAGCCGCCAGCGCTGCTCCCGCCCGGTGAGCCGGAACAGGAAGCAGACGGAGAGCCCCTGGTAGGTCTTCTCCATGACATCGATCGCCAGCGACACGGTCTCCACCGGCCAGTAGCAGATGGTCACTGGCTCCGAACACCGGAAGTGCACGGCATAGCCCTCGCGGCGGTTTTCCACGCTCCAGCCGTCCACCGCGTCCCAGCGCCCCGGCTCGCCCAGTCCGCGCGCGGCGGCCCGGTCCGCGGACGGGAAGCAGCATTTTTCGGGATCGTCACCGCCGGCGATGCCGAGATTCCATTCCACGCCGAGCCACCCCGGCCGGGGATCGGCGGGCGACCACGCGTAGTCGAATTCGAGGCGGGGCGCGTCCGCCGGCGCCGTCAGCGTCTTCCGGTACGGAAACCGCTCGTGGGCCAGCCGCAGGTCGACCCGGCGGTCCTCCCGCACCACGGCGGTGAAGGCGCAGTCCCGGAACGGGACGGCGCCGTCGATCCGTCCCGTCCGCAGCGCCGCGGGATCGGGCGGCTCGGGGAAGTACGTCTCCCGCAGCGAGTAACGCGGGCGGTCATCGAACGGGAGGTCGCCGGGGGCATCGGTGTCGCCCGCCGGCTCGCCGGCCAGCCGCACCACCTTGCCGGCCGGGGCGGCCAGATGGTACTTCTCGCGCCAGCGGGCGAGGATGTTCAACAGGTTCACGCCGACCGGCTTGAACGACAGCTCGGGGATGGCGCCGCCGTGCGCCGGCGCCAGCACGCAGAAATAGTCGCGGTGGTCGACCAGCACCTCGTCGCGAAAATCGAGATCCAGGTCCGCCAGAACGATCTCGGGCGGCCGGTCCGGTTCCGGCCGTTCGTGGCGCTCCAGACCCCGCTGCGCCTCCAGCAGGTGGTGGAAGGCGGCGTGGCGCAGGTGGGGCAGATAGAGCCCACCGAACACGCCGTGCCAGAACACGTCGTTGCACTGGGACTGCAGCAGGTGGTCGTAGGCGGGGAGCGCCCGCTTGGCGTCCGTGTCGAACCGGCGGCTCAGGTGCAGGATCCGCTTGTGCAGGTAGTTGCTCTCGGGATATTTCACCAGGAAATTCCGCCAGATGCCGCCGCGGACGAACGGTTTGGCCTCCTCAGCCAGGCCGGTCCGCTCCAGGTGGCGGGACAGGTTCTCGTACTGCAGCGCCCGTTCGGCCGGCAGCGCCCACTGGCCCATCTCGGTATAGGAGGCGCCCGGCAGGGCGGCGCGTCCGCGCGGCGGATGGTCCCGGCAGAAGTCGGCGAAGGTCGTCGTGGTGACCAGGTCCGGGTGCGCCTCCAGCCAGCCGAAGAAATCGGCCAGCCAGCGTCGCTCGTAGACCCAGTCGTAGGTCCCGGGCCAGGAGCCGAATTTCTCCGCGTCGTCCACCATGACGGCGAGCCGCTGCCCGCCGTCCCGCAGCCGGAGGAACGCCTCCTCCACCCGGGGCAGCTCCGCCCACGGGATGAGGTAGCGCATCGTCTCGCTGATGGGGAACACGCCGACGGCGCGGTCCAGTTCCTCCACGGTGAAGTAGCCGTCCAGTTCCTCGGGCGTCAGGCCGGCGGCGTAGAAGTGGTAGTCGTCCAGCGACACGTAGCGAATGCCCGCCGCGGCCAGGTCCTGGACCATGCCGGGTTCCCAGACCCGCTCCGCCAGCCAGACGCCCCGGGGCGCGTAACCGAACCGGTCCGCCACCAGCTCCGTCAGCCGGCGGAGCTGCTCGGCCCGGTCCGCCGGCGGGATGACGGGAAAGATGGGCTCGTACATGCCCCCCGACAGCGGCTCCACGCGGCCCGCCGCCACCAGCCGGGTCAACTGGTCCAGGTAGTCGGGATGGCGCGCCGCCAGCCACTGGAACAGGAAGCCCGAGCAGTGCCACACCATCCGGAGCGAGGGGAATTTGAGGAAGGTGTCGAGGAAGGGGCGGTAGGCCCGCTGGTACGACTCTTCCAGCACGTGCTCGAAATTGCCCACCGGCTGGTGGAGGTGGACGCCGAGGATCAGCTGGACCGGCTGCACGTCGCCCCCTAGACCACCCAGTAGTATTTCTCGAGATCGTCGATGGCGATCTTCTGGGCCAGGAAGCCCTGATGGGGCATCCGCTCAGCCAGGTTGTCACCGAGGAAGATCTTGAGCGCGAACTCGACCACCTGGTTCTCGTGGATCCCGATATCGGCCAGGGGCACGCCGAGTTCCACGATCTGGCGGACGCCCACCAGCTCGCAGGGCCGGCGCGCGGCCTCCGCGCCGCGCTCGTCCACCGCGACCTGCTCGTAGACGAGCTTCTTCCGGCGGTTGTTCCTGACCATGCGGTAGAAAATGTCACCCGGCTTGCGGAAATGGATTTCCACGCGGAACGGGTACTTCTTGTCGTTCAGGATCGCATTCTCCACGTCCAGGCGGACGTACAGGTTGTGGTGGTCGAAGCCGAAATGAAACCCGTTGAAGATCTTGTGCACCTGCTGCATCGTCGTGAACGCGTACTGGTTGGAAAAGTAGCCCGCCGCCAGCCACTCGAAGTAGTCGGTGATGAACCCGTCGAGCACCGGCGACAGGAGCTCGAAGGGCCGCTGCACCTTGAACCGGCTCACCTTCTGGATGATGGGCACGGCCAGCTCATCGGGCGGCTGCAGGCCGAGCTGGCGCCAGGCCTTGTCCAGGTGGGCCCGGAACAGCTGGTCGAACTCCCGGTCGTACTCGGAAAAATGGTCCTCGCCGTACCACCAGAACCAGTCGCTCCCTTCGGCGACCATCACATGCTCCAGCGCCTTCTGGAAATCGCGCCGCCGGACGGCGTCGTCCGGGGACAGCGTGAGCGACACTTCCGCCAGCTTCTTGCGCGTGGCGGCCAGCAGGTCCCAGCCGCGGTTCTTCTCCGGGTGCCCCACCCAGGTGGAGAACGAGCCGAAGATCCACGAGCCGGCCCGCACCTTCGGCAGGGCGGGCGTCGCCTCGCCCAACCCGAGGTATTCGGAGAAGGTCACGGCCTTTAGAAACGGGCTCCGCTCGAGCCGCTCGTAGAGGGCGCGCAGGAAGGGCATGCCGTTGTCCGGGTAGTGCTCCCAGGCGTTCTCCCCGTCCAGGATGATGGGCACGGCGAAACGCCGCGCGTCGTCGGGCAGCAGCTTCCGGACCAGCAGCAGCCGGCTCACCAGGTCGTCGGCGGCCGACTCGCCGTCGTAGGTCGAATAGGTGAACCCGATCATGTCGGAGAGCAGGTGGTCGCGGAAGAAGATGTGGATCGGGTCGGCGTCGTCGCCGAAGCGGTACGGCAGGTACTTGCGCTCCGGCAGGAAGGGCTCGCCCTCGCGCAGGAGCCCGGACCGGCGCAGGGAGGCGTGCAGGATCTCCTCGTCAGTGGCCACCCAGCGGATCCCCTCGGCGCGGACCATGGCCAGCATCTCCTCGGAGACCGATCCCTCCGACGGCCACATTCCGCCGGGCTTGTCGCCGAAGAGGCGCTGGTGGGCGCGGATCGCCTGCCGGACGTGCCAGACGGCGTCTTCCGGATGGTGGAAATCGTGCCGGGGCAGCTCGATGTTGGGCAGGGCCTCGCGGGCGGAGTTGAGGTCGCACAGGAGCGGCAGGATGGGATGGTAGTAAGGGGAGGTGGACACCTCGATCTGCTGCCGCGCCGCGGCCGCCTGGTAGGCGGGCAGCACCTGACCGATGAACCGGCGCTGCGCGTCGAGCAGCCGCCGTTTGTCGGCCTCGCTGAAATTGCGCCCCTGCGACAGGAGCGTCTGGATCTCCGGCGTCTGCTGCAGGCGATGGCCGCACCAGGCCAGGTTGAACCACACCTGGAGGTCGCGGTAGTCCGGCTCGGTGAACAGGGCGGTTTTCTCGCGGAGCTTGTCCAGGTCGCCGACATGCCCGCGTTTCTCGAACAGCTCCTTGTAGCGCGCGTACGGCTGGACCATCTGGTCGAAATTCAGGGAGAAGAAATTCTTTAGCAGGAACAGCCGGTCGTCGGCGGTCAGTTCGGCGGCCGGCTTGAGGCTGAGGTCGAGGAACGGGTCGGAGGCGTCCCGGCCGGCGTAATCCTGGATCTGCTCCATGAGGGATGGGACCAGGTTGAACGTGGCGTGCACGCCGGGGAAGTCGGCCAGCACGTCCACCATGTCGTAGTAGTCCTTGAGCGCGTGGAGGCGGACCCACGGCAGGAGAAACCCGCCGTTGCCCACGCCCTTGTAAATCGGCTGGTGCATGTGCCAGAGGATGAGCACATATAACGGGTCGTTCCGTTTGGGCTGAATTTCCATGCTATCCATGCGGCTACCCCTCGCCTTCAGTCGCTAATGATACCATTGAACCCGCGGCCCGCCGCATCAAAATCTGCGGCGTCCGCACGCCGCGTTCGTACGCCGCGCATCTCGGCCGCGACAGCGGCCACGGCATGCAGCCCGGGCCGACAGGCCCGGGTAACCGAAAAATTGAAGGAATGCGAAAGCCGCGCCAGCGGCGGCGGGATCAAGGCGCCGGGTTCGGGTTGGAGTATCGATGCACCGCAGGTTGAGGGCCTCCCGGACCGCGAGTTCCCCCGCTCCTGCGGAGCTGGCCGACAGCCCGTGTTCGCCGCGCACCCGGACCTCTCGGTCCGGGCTACACGCCGCCGCCGCTCGCGCGGCGGGATCCTGTTGCGGAAGGCGAGTGGTCATCGGATGCACGCTGCGACGCAACGCGTACGGACGGCAGGATGTTCCATACTGTGCCGGAGGGTATGGCCCCCCTCAATTTTCAGACACTCGATGTGTCAGGGTAGCATTATGTTTATGCCGGTCGTCCGGCCGCGTTCATCGAACTCCGCGTACGGGGGCGAAGTAGCGCCCGTCCGCCGGACGGGCGCCGTGACACTCGGCACGAAGCGGGGGGGTCGGATCCGTTCCCGCCCCGACTTAAACCCGAGGGTGAATCGCTCAACCGTGCCGGGGGAGCGGGCCGCGTCCGGCGGACGCGGCCTACGGCATTCATGCAAGAACTGACTCGCCATCCGTTGGATCCGGCTGATCGGACGGGCCGCGTCCGGCGGACGCGGCCTACGGCGGAATCCAAAGCGCAGACGTGTCTGCGCACTCCAAACCGACACCGCATTGAAAAAAATCCGGCGGGGATACCGCCGGATTGTTGCCGTCGTGAGGATTGAAGTGGTTACTCGGCGCTGCCCCGCAGGCCGATGTAGGCGCTGAGCCGGGTCAGGTCGGCTGAGAAGTAGAACAGATCGCCGATGAGCTGATGATCCGATTCAACCTGGATCCAGGCGATGGTGTCGATGATGTCGGGGAAGATCACCTCGAGCCCCTCGTCATACTTGCCCAGCGGCGGGATGATGTCGGTGGTGGTCCCCAACAGAGTGCCGTCGGCCGCGAAGGCCTCGATGGTGAAGCTGTTCTCGGTGGCGGCGATGTTGGTCAGACGGAGCCGGCTGAACCACTCCGCGCCGGTCTTGACCAGCGGGAAGTGATGGAGGGTGGCGCCGCTGCCCACGCCGATGATGCCGTCGAACTGGAACGGCGCCGCAATCTCGTCGGCCGTCCAGAACATCTCGAAGCCCAGCAGCTTCTCGGTGGCGCCCACCTTGAGATAGGCCGCGCCCTCGGGCAGCGCGTTGTCGAAGAAATTCTCGATGTACCGGGTCAACTGCTCGAGCACGGCGATGGGCCGTTCCTCCTCGGCCAGCAGGTCGCCGGCGGCGTCATAAAGCGACAGGTGGACCATGACGGTTTCGGCACCCAGATTCGAGAAGGTGATGCCGGTGTCGTAGAACCCCCGGTCGGGGATCTCGTTGTAGTACACCCGGTAGGGATAGTCCTGCTGGCCCGGCGCCAGGGTGGTCACCAGGATCGTCGGCGTGGATTCCGACTCCTCATCGCCCTGGTTGACCGCCTGCAGCGAGAACCGGTAGGTGGTCTGCGGCGACAGGCCCGTCCGCGTGTAGTGGGTCTGGGTGGTGGTGGCGATCAGGTTGGGGAACGGGCCGTCGTTGCTGTAAACAGCGTAATGCTTGAGGTCCGGCTCGGGGTTCGGATTCCAGCTCAGGTAGATTTCCGAAGAGGAGATCGCCGTCCCTTCGAATCCGGTGGGCCGGCTGGGCCGGGTCAGCGGGGCGTCGCCTTTCTCCTCGGGCTTGGCCTCGGCCTTGAACAGTTCCACCGTGGGCGAGAACGCCGGCAGGCCGGCCAGGCCCTTGTCGGCGAAGGAGCCGAACACCTCGAAGCCGATGAGCGCCTTGCTGGACTCCACCCGCAGGAAGCGGATCCGGCCGGGATCCTCGATTTCGAACATCTGGTCCACCAGCCGGACGTACTTGCCGTTGGCGGGAATGGTGGCGACCGTCGAAGTGAGGTATTCGCCCTTTTCCGTGTAGGCGTAAATGAACGGGTTGACCAGGTCGGCCCCGGTGTTGATCAGGGTGATGCCGGTGTACCAGATGTCGGTGTTGACGACGTACGGGAAGATCAGGTCGGACGCGCCTCGGGCGAACATGGGGATGGTCACCAGCGATTCGTCGTCGCGCGTTCCGAAGGCGAGCACGCCCCGCAGCCTCGATTCGCTGGAGATCCGCACCCAGATGTCCTGCGCCAGGGTCTCCGGCGCGAACACCGCGTCGGCATCGACGTCGAGGGCCGCCTGCGGCGCCAGCGGATCGGTCTCGCGGATCTCCACCAGGTCTCCCGCCGCGTTGAACGCGTAGAAGACCACCGGCTTGGCCTCCTCCCCGATGTTGACCAGGGTGAAGCGGGTCTTCCAGTCGGCGGTGCTGGCGACGTGAGCGCACATCAGGTCCTCGGTCAGGCCGAACGTGGCGGCCTGAACGGCGTCGCTGAGGCCCGATTTGTTGCCGGCCTGGTCCGCCGCCTGGATCTGGAAGCTGTACGTCGTGGCCGGCTGCAGGTTCTCGACGACGTGGTAGATGCTCGTGGTGGTGGTGTACAGTTCGCCGTTCATGAACAGCTCGTAACCGGCCAGGCCGCTGCCGCCCGCGTCTTCAACCGCGTCCCAGGAGACGCGGATGCTGATGGAACTGAGCGGATTGGCCGCCAGGTTGGCGGGGACGGGCGGCGGCGTCGGATCATCCTGGGTGGTCATGACCACCACCGCGGGCGAGGACAACTCGGAGGTGCGGCCGGCGTTGTCGCGCGCCCGCACCTTGAACTTGTATTCGGTGTTCGGGGTGAGTCCCTCGTACCGGAAGGTCAACAGCGGGCCGTTGTAGATCCAGTACGGCGACTCGCCCCAGGGATTGGCGATCATCTTGGCCAGATCGTACTGGGCGATGGTGGAACCCGGCGGCGGCGTGGAGGCGTCCCAGGCCAGCTCGACCCAGGTCCCGCCCACGGCCGTGGCGCGCAGGTTGTCCGGAATCGTGGGGAGGAGCGTCTTGGTGGAAACCGAGATCCGCGTGCTGTGGTCGGACTCGACCGAGGCGGTGGAAAGCGCGGTCGCGGTGAAGTAATAGGTGGTGCTGTGCGTGAGGCCGGTCACCGTGGCGGAGGTGCCGGTCACGATGGCCACGATGGTGCCCGCATCCGGCGGCGAATCCATGGTGGCGTGCCGGTACACGCGGTAGTTCATGATGGTCGTGCCATTGGGCGTCGGCGGATCCCACGCCAGCACGATGCTGTCGGTGTTGCGTTCCGTGTACCGCAGGTTGTTGGGCGGGTTGGGCTGGCCTTCCGGCGGGAGCGTCTGCACGCTGACGGCGGCCGACTTGGCCGACTCGTTGTTCGCGTTGTCCACCGCGCTCACCTGGTAGGCATACGTCGTGTTAGGGCTGAGACCGGTGTTGGTGTAGGTCTGGGAGGTGGTTTCGGCAATGGGCGTGGGGCTGTAATCCCGGTAGACCCGGTACAGCTTGAGGCCGCTCTCGTCGTCCGCGGAGGCGCTCCAGGTGATCACGATGGACGAGCTGGAAAGGGCTTCGCTGGTCAGGATCTGGGGCACGGTGGGCGGCGTCGTGTCCGCGCTGCGGTCGGCGAAGGCCTCCGCGCTCCAGCCCGAGGCGTTGTCGAACAGATCCACGGCCCGCACCCGGTAGTAGATCCTGTAGCCGGGATAGCTCTGATAGTCGATCAGGAAGGCGTTGGGGTGGGTCACCATCTGGAAGGTGTTCCACAGGCCGCCGTCGCCCAGTTTCTTTTGGACCTCGTAGTACGAGACGCCGGACAGCGCGTCGTAGGACAGGTTCCAAGTGATGGTGATGTACGTGAAGCCAACGTCGTAGACCGCCGTCAATCCCGTGGGCACGGTGGGCGGTTCGATGTCGCTCAGGGTGGTGGCCGAGATGGCATCCTGCTCGGGATTGACCGGCGATTCGAGGCCGACGGCATCGACTGCGGTGACATAATAGTTGTATTCGGTGCCGATCTGCAGGTTGGAGTGGCTGAAGAGGAGCCCGCTCGGTGAAGCCAGCAGAGTGTAATCCGGGTTGACCGCCTTTTTGCCATAGACGTTGTAATAAGCGGTGCCCGTGCACGCGTCGATGGCGGCGTCCCACCGGACGTTGATCGACGTCATGGTGATCTCGTACGCCGGCGCCCGCAGGTTGCCCGGCAGGGGGGGCGCGACGCGGTCGATGGTCGCCACGCTGCTCGATCCAGTTTGCGAGATGGCCGGACCGCCGACCACATGATGCTCGGCGGTGACGTACACCTGGAAACTGATGCAGTTCTCAGTCGGGCGGTACGTGACGTGGTACGTCCGGGAGCTGACGTTATTGAAGGTGTCGCTGTTGAAGTTCTCCTGCGCGTCCAGATCGAAGAGCAGGTAATCCGCCGGTTCCCCGTTTTCGTAGACCGTGAAAGTGACGTTGGGATCGCCGGTCGTGGGATTGGGGCTGATGGCGAATGGATTCCCGTACTGGTCCACGGTGGTGACGGTGAGCGTCAACTGATGGGTGGACATCGCGGGCGTCAGAGTGACGATCACGTCGTCGTATTCGGGCGGCAACAGCGTGTAATCGACCGCGTCGGTTCCCGCCGAATTGTGGGCGTAGTCCTCCGCCACCAGCTTGTAGTAGTAGGTGTTGCCGCCGGCCAGGCCTCCGTCCCAGAAGTAGTAGATATCACCTTCGATCTTGAACTTGTCACCGCCGGGCCCGAACCCGGGAACGTAGTCGGGGAAATGACCCGACTGGTAATGCTTCCAGATCCGGTTGGACGCGTCGGGCGTGAACCCCGCCCCCGTCGTGGACCGGTGCAGCGAATAGGATTTCACGCCCGACCGGTAGCCCGTGTCGGAGTTGTCGAACACGACGGGCCAGCTCAGGATGATGGCGTTGGATTCAACGTCATACACCGTCAGGTCGGACGCCCCCAGGTTCGGCGGCGCGGAGTCGGTGTCGTTGGGGCCGGAGCGGGTGGCCGCGGAGATGTAGGTGAAATCACCCGCCTGGGTGGAATAGTACAGATCCAGGAAGCCGTCGTTGTCGAAATCCTCCATGAACGCGCTGACCAGCGTGCCGGCCGGCAGGCTGTACGGCCAGCTCAGGTAGCCGGAGAAATTGCTGTAATTGGACGGCGACCCGTTGTTCCGATACAACCCCATCCCCGAATACTTGGTGCCCACCGGCAGGTCGAAGTCCCCGTCGCCGTCCACGTCGCACCAGTGGTGCTTGGGGGAGTCGCCCCCGCAGCTCGTCGTGGGCAGGTTCTTGGTTATCCTGACAAAGGTGGCCCCCTGGCCGTCCACCCAGCCGTCGCTTTCCCGGTCCTGGTTCTTGTAGTAGGCCATCTGGCCCAGCTGGTCGTTCATGACCATGTCCCGGTCGCCGTCCCCGTCGAAGTCCACGAAACTCAGCACCCAGATCCCGTAAATGAAATTGACGCCGGCGAAGGACGTGCCCGAACTGGTGGCCGCGTAAACGACTTCGGACCAGCTGGGGCTGGCGGCCGTGCCCGTATTGCGCCGGTAGCCCACGAAACCGCGCTCATTGCCGAAGAAGAGATCCAGATCGCCGTCCAGGTCGATGTCGAAGAAGGCGCCGCAGGTGCGGTCGAACAAGCTATCCACGGGCATCTCATAGAAAATGGCCCCGAATTCCGGAGATTCCGGCGTTCCTTCATTCAGGTAGATCCGGAGGAGATCCATTTCTCCGATGATCAGGTCGAGGGCCCCATCCCCGTTCACGTCGCCGAAGTAGATCCGGGTGATCCCGTTGATGGGACTCTGGGCTGAAAGGAAACCCGGTCCCGCGACGGCGAGGAGCATGATGCCAATGAATAAAATAAAGGACGGCTTGTTCATTCGCGCCTCCTGCAACTTTTCAAGAACAAATTGTAACAAAACGCCCACATTCTGACGTGACATGGATCACCGAATCACGTTCCGGTAAAAACGGGCTCAAACAAGCGGCCAAGCGAGCGCCTGAGAAAGCGCAGGCAACTACCTGCACCCGTTCAGGCGCCTATCCCGGCTGATAATAGCACAGAGCCTTCTAAAATCAAAGAAATCAACATGATCATTCGTAGTCCAACGAAATCACCACCGTGCCCTGCCCGTCCTGGAGGATCTCCTGCCACAGGTGGATGTTCTTGCTGGACGTCCACCGCAGGAAAGCCGTCCCCGCCGGCACGGTCCCGCCGAACAGTTCGGCCGGATCCAGCCGTTTGATGGTTCGGATGGAGATGGACCCCGATGACACGGTGCCCAGCGTCGCGCCGCCGGCATCGCAGGCCGCGATGGTCACGGCGGCGGTGTTGGACCCGGCGGCGTTGCTGACGATGAGGCGGGTGCCGTCCAGCCACGGGACGATCCCCCGGAAGCGCCGCTCGCTCGCGCCCACCAGCGGGTAGCCGCACAGGACACCCTCGCTGAAGTTGCCGTACAGGACGAATCCCGTCACCGGCCGGGCCGGCACGGTTTCGATCTTCAGCCACACGACGGGTCCCAGCGGCGGATCGGGAAATAGCTGGTCCACCAGGGCAACGAATTTCATGTGGCTGTCGAGCGTCGCCGCATAATACTGGAAAACGGGGTCATTGGCGTACGCGTTGATGCCGTTGGCGTTGTAGGCGGAGATCCGCACTTCGGTGTTGCCCGCGTCGGGATTGACGATGGAGATGCCGGTCCACCAGCCGCTCTCGGCGGGGATGTAGGCGGTGTACAGGGTGGTCTGACCCTGGGTCTGCAGGGGCACCCCCTCGAAGAGACTCAGGTCGTTGGTCCCGAACAGTTCGAAACCCGCGACCTCCCGGTCGGCGTCGATTTCAATCCAGCCCGCCTCCGCGAGCGTCTCCGGCGGGAACGCCGTGCCCAGCATGTTGATGTACCGGCAGCCGGGCAGGAGTTCCAGTTCGAGCGGATCGCCCACCGCCTCGCCGTCGGGCCGGTAAGGCTGCAGGCTGACCTGGGCGGGATGGCTGATATCGGGATTGGCGATGCTGATGCCGGTCCACCACGTGGCGTCCACGGCCAGGTGGTTGAAAAACAGCTTGCGGGCGCCGGCGGCCACCAGCGGCACGGCCGCGAGGTTGCCCCCGTAGGCCGCGTTCGAGAACAGGAACGCGCCCGAGAGCTGGCGGTCGGACCGGATCCGCAGCCAGCGCTCGTTGTCCGGCGTGATATCGGGAAAAAACTCCTCCAGCAGGCCCATCCGGTATCCGCCCCCCTCCAGCGTGGTCAGGGTGGTGGCGAAGTGCTGCTTGTCGTAGCCGCCTTCGGCGTTTCGGTAAAAGTGAAAGAACACTTCGGCCGGCTCCGTCTCCTGGCCCACCAGGGCCATCCGGGTGGTCCAGCCATCGGCGTTGGCCAGGTGCGGCATGAAGAACGACAGGCTCTCCCGGGTGACCTCGAAGCCGTAGTTGCGGAAGTTGGTTTGCGGCACCGTCGGAATCAGTTCCAGGTACAGGTCCCGGTCTTCGTACTGCTTGCCGGCGTGAAAGATCTGGTAGTTGTCGACGGTCTCCACGGTGCCCACGGCGGCGCCCTGGCTGTCGGTGAGCGTCGCGGTGGCCGGCTTGTCCAGTTTTTCCAGGTGGACGGCTACATCCACCGTTTCCCCCGCCTCGACGGGCAACCGGAAATAATCGGGGTCGAGCAGCCGCCCGAAGAAGACTGGGTGGACGACCTCGGCCGCGGTCGGGCGGGTGTCGTTGTTCTCCGCGACATCATCGGTGGGCGAGGCCGGCAGGACCGAGTCCGTGAGCAGGCGCGCGCTATTGTAGTCCAGATAGGGATTGGCGGCGCTCCGGATCGTCACCTCCCACACGAAGTGCGGCGGGTTCGCCGACCGCCAGGCGCCGCCCGTGATCACCTCGCCGTCCATCTCGAGGTCGTATTCGTAGGTCAGATTCCGGACAAACGTGGAGGTGGTGTCGGGCGCCTCCGAGCCCCGGCCCAGGTGGACAATGGTGGTCACCTGCCGGGTGCTGCCCACGTCGGTCCAAGTCATATCGTACCCGAAGCAGGGGGAATTCCAGACTTGGGGCCCGAGGCTGGTCTCGATGATGAGGGGCTTGGCCAGGTTTTTCAGGTATTCCACCAGCGTCACGTGGAACAGGACCGCGGAGATGGGCTCCACATCGGGGTCTTCAGGGAAGACGCGGGAGCCGTCGCCCTGGTGGGCCTCGGTGAGCAGCGCCTTCTTGTCTCCCACCCGGAAGTAGATCCCGTTGTACTCGCCCGGCACGTTCGGCTCGATCTCCATCACCGACGCGGCCGACCAACCGTTGCAGTGGCCGTACCATTCGGCCCAGTTCGGGTCCTCCGGATTCTCCGGCGTCCCGTGCCACTGCAGCTCCCAGGCCCAGAAATCCCACCGCGGGGCCTCGCCCAGGGCCAGGCTGTACTTGTCGAAGGGCGCGAAGAAACCTTCCCAGTCATCGTAGGGACTCCCGTACGGCTTGTTGGCCCGGCCGGTGGCCATGGCGGCGTCGACGAACGGCCACCAGTGGCCGTTCCAGGCCTGATAGGGGAGTTGGGCGGAATCGGAACCCGCCGGCAGGACACCCGCGCAGATTCCGAGCACGAGCAGCGTGAGGATGGTCCTATTCCGCATGGGACACTCCTCGGGGATACCAGGCGATGAGGCGGGAGGTCCGGCCGGGGGAGCGGCATTCCAGCCACCACGGCAGGTCGCGGTCCCACGTCAGGCTCCGGCTGTCGCCCGGCGCCAGGGAATCGGTGATCCGGTACGTCAGCCAGGGAGCGGGCGCGACCCGGCCATCCCCCGCGTCCCAGGACGACGGAGCGACGACGTCCGGGGCGCCGGCGGCGATCTCCAGATGCCGCCGGACCGCCTGCCGGGTGGCCAGCGGCACGTCCCGGCTCACGGTGCGCCGGCTCTCCCACGCCGCTTGGCCGGCGGCGTCGACGCGGCCCACGAAATCCAGGGGGATGAGACCGAACGGCATCAGAAACACGTCGGCGGGCTCATCCTGCAGCACGGGATACTCGTGCCACGCGTCCCGGAAATATTCCCGGACGCGCACCGAACCCAGCCGGCCCGTCTCCGGCTGCAGTCGGAAGTGGGCCTCGGTCCGAAGCTGGTCGTCAACGCTCCGCACCTGGACGTGCCACCACTCGCCGTCGGGGCCGGCCTCACGCGCCACCACCTCGAAATGCCATTGCGCGGTGAACGCAGTCGCCCCGGGCAGCCGCGCGTGATACATCGTCTCCACTTCCCAGGCCGGACCGGCGACAGCCGGGCGGTCGGCTCCGGCCAGAATGGTTCCCAGTATCCAGCCGACAATTGCAAATTGGATCAGTCGTTTCAACGGGTCCTCTCAGGTTTGAACTTATGCCCGTCCGGGCGGACGGGCCAGCCGGTAATACAGATGCGCCAGGGGGACGGATGGCGTCACTTAATGTCGGGCGGCGGATCTTTCTTTTGTTTTTCAGCGGCCGCATCACTTTTTTTTGCCGGCGCCGGCTTCGCCTTTTCGACGGACGCGCTCTCAGCGGGCTTGGTTGCGCCATCTGCCGTGGTCCCGGCCTTTCCGTCGGCGGCCGTCTGACCCGGATCGGCAGAAGCGCCGTCGACCTTGGCCGGCTCGGCCGGCGGCCCGACCGTTTTCAGCGGCGCCGCCGGACCGCCGCCCACGGCCTCGGCGAGCGACGGAGTCTGGCCGTACTTCTGCCGGATCTGGTTGACCGCGTCCCGCATTTTCTGACGTTCGGCGTCGGTCATGCCCTCCGCCGGCCTGGCGTCCGAACCGGCCGCAGGTGCCGGGCTTCGGTCAAAAGGGGAACGGGTGGATTGAACGCAGCGCCACACGCCCTCCTCCCGCACCCACTGCTGGCGGTTCCGGAGGTTGCTCATCTTGCGCCCCATCGCGTGAACATCGCAGAGCACCTCGACGAGCGCGCGGTCGGGCGCCTGGGAATCGATCTGGATCTTGTCGACGGAGAATCTCAGGATGCGGGTGTTGTGGCGCCCGATGAAATCCACCATGGTCATCTGTTCCTGGCTGGCCTTGCTGAGCATCCCGTAACAGACGTCCAGCTTTCGCTCCTGTTTGGCGGTCCAGAACGATTCCGCCCGCGCCTTCACCTGCGCCTCCGGGGTCTCCGGCGACGCCGCCGGCGGGACGACGGCATCCTGGGCCGCCGCGCCGAGCATTCCCAGCGCGACACACAACATCACCGTGACACTGGCCATTCGCCTCATGTTCGCCTCATAAAAAAACGGGTAGCATCGCGATGGAATGCTACCCGGTAGAATCGGAAGAAAGAGGTGGCTCGCGCCACCTCTTTCACAGCAGTCTTACTTGGTGCCCTTCTTGGCCCAACCCGGCGCGCGACCAGGCGCGTCGTTCCAGATCTGGGCGCCGTCCACGTGACGGGCGGCGTAGCCGTAGGCCTGGGTGAAGTCGCCCATCAGGACAAAGGCGTCGATGCCGGCGATGGCGCCGTCATCCACAAAAGCGCCCATGTAGTTGGGAGGATACTCGGTATCCCAGACGGTGTAGACCACGATGCCGCTCATGGCCTCGTCGCCCCACATGGTGTCGGAGTAGCCGGCGCTCAGCTCGGCCGCCATGAAGTCGGGGTCGGTGAGGTTGCGGAGCCACATTTCGTGAGCGCCCAGGGGCGGCAGCACGATCGAGTACTCGTCGCCGTCCTCTTCCCACATCCAGAAGATGCCGTCATCCGTGGGCTGGGCGGCGTAGTTGGTGAGCGCCACACCGCACCACCAGTTGACGTCGGGGTTGTTGACCGGGGGCAGGAACGGGAACCAGAGGTACAGGTCATACGCCACCGGTTCGGGATCCGGCTCGATGCAGCCGTAAATGTACGCCACGTCGAAGGTGATGGGGGCGGGCTTGTAGCCGCAGTGGTAGTTGTACGGCGTGTACTCGGCCTTCACCGACAGGGTGATCACGTCATCGACGTACAGGTTGAGCAGACAGCAGGTGTTGATCAGGATCGAGTCGAGATCCACCAGGATGCAGTATTGACCCCAGGTGGGATCGAAGGTGGTCCAGGCGGCTTCATTGGGCAGGGTGAAGGTGATGACCGAGCCGCCGCCGCTGATGACGCCCGACATGGGGTAGTAACCAAACACGGGCTCATAGGGATCAAACAGGAAGGCCGCGGGCATGCCGTTGAAAATCGGGTTCATGCCGGCGCAGGCGGGTGAAGGATTCTGCAGGGTGATGGTGAGCGTCCCGCCCGGCGCGAAGGCGAACAGGCCGGTGGGGCAGTCTTCCACGATGCTGAACCAGTGTCCCGCGCCGAAATCGATGGAGTAATTCTCATTGATCCAGACGGTGGAGCTGGCGCAGGGGCCAGGGGTCGAGTTCTGGTCCGCCGGAGGCGGCGTGGGGCACACGTGCACTTCGGGGGCCTCGTTGCAGCCGGTGACCCAGTCTTCGAAGACGCACGGGTCATACTTGCAGGGCCAGTACTGTTCGATGGTGCAGGTCTGGCCGGGCACGCCCTTCTGGGCCAGGGACGGGTCGGCGGGCTGGAAGTTCACGTTGTAGGTGGGTCCCAGATTGCCCGCGATGTCGGACACGTACGCGGTGATACCGACCTTCCAGAAGTCGTTACCGATGGGCATGAAGTCCTGGGTCGTGACCGAGAAGTCGCAGCAGAGGCGGGTGTCGCGCTGGTACAGCTCGTCAGCGGTGCCGTCCATGTCGCAGTCCTGCTGCCACGCCGCCGGCAGGAACTCGAAGCTGTGGTTGATCGGCGCCACGGTGGGGGTCTGGCACTGCGGGGTGCCGATGGTGCAGCGCAACCGGTTAACGGTGCTCAGCTGCCAGGCCTCATTGGCGAACATGTTCTTGCTGAACAGCAGGTCCAGGTAGTCGCCGGTGAACCGGAAGATGCGGATGGCGGTGTAGTCCTTGGTGACGAACGGGGCGCCGAAGTCGACTTCCCACGCCACCGGGACCGGGTTGGCGGCCACCTGGGCCATGCTCAGGCCGCCGACGTTGACCAGCTTGACCCCGTTGGCCATGTGGATGCGGACCAAGGTGTAGTAGGTCGTGTCTTCGGAGAGCGGGTCACCGAATTCCGGAGCGGAGAAGACCATCCGGAAGGTTCCAACGATCTCTCGGGATCCGTTGGGGTCAACCAGCGGAACCGTGGTCTGGACTTCGATGGTCGCCATGGACCAAACGGCCAGCAGAGAGATGATGGAGAGGGTCGCGAAGAGCTTCAAATGTTTCATTGAGCAAACCTCCATCGGTTGAGATTAATAAAGTTTTGAAAAAAAACGGTTTGTCGGTTTTCTGCGCGCATCATGTCACAGTATAGAGTGATTGTGGAACAAAAAGTTGCTAAGAAATTTTATCTCCGTCTGTGGAGTTGGTTGGCAGACAGCGCCATATTAATGAATTGCCCTTGGCCTGTCAACAGGCATTTTTGCCGCGTCGGCAAATTTCCCCATCAAATATTCGTTTTTTGTGACGAATTTCACAATATCTCACAACCGATCCTTCGAAGCCGGCGTCAAGGCGCCGGCAGGCGCTTCAGCAGGGCCTCGGCGTTCTCCTTGTCGGGAGACGGCAGGCCCAGCTCCAGCGCCCGCGACAGGTGCCCGGCAATCTGTCCGGCGGGCGCGTCCCGGCGGCTCAGGAGCAGCGCCAGATTGTACCAGCCCTGGGCGAAATCCGGACGGATGCGGAGCGCCCGCTCAAGGCACCTGCGGCTCTCGTCGAACCGGCCCCGCTCGGCGTGGACGGCGGCCAGGTTGGACCAGGCCATGTAGTTCTCCGGATCGTCCGCCACCGCGCGCCGGAACCAGCGGGCGGCCTCGTCCCACTGGCCGGTGCGGGCGTACAGGTTCCCCAGATCGTTGTAGAACATGTCTTCCAGCGCCCCGAGCCGGCTGCCGCCGAGAAACAGGTCGATGGCTTTCCGGTGCTCGCCGCGGGTCTCGTAGATGTGCCCCAGCTGGCGGTAGGTGGACATGTACATGCCCACTTCCCGGTTGACGTATTCGCCGCCGCGCCGCTTCATCACCCGGGTCAGCCGGCGCCGCGCCTCGGCGCCGGCCCGCTCCCGCTCGAACAGCGGCGGCACCGCCAGGATCCGCTCCAGGTAGGGCGCCGCCCGATCGTACTCGCCCCGGTTGAAGTGGTGCTCGGCCAGCACCCGGTTGGCGCGGACGCAGCGGGGCGCCTTGGCTACCGTGTCGGCGAAGAGCGTGACGTTGTCGCGGTACGCCGGGCTGTGCGCCAGCAGCGCCACGACGAACAGGACCAACACGCCGCCGCCGGCCGCCCAGGCCAGCCGGCGATTCCGCCCGTGGAGCCGGGCCAGCCCCAGCCCGCCCAGGGCGCAGGCGCCGAGCGACGGCAGCAGGAGGTAGTGCTCGGCCAGGAGCTCGTGATGGGGCACGAGGTGGGCCATGGGCAGGATGGCGACGAAAAACCAGAGCCCCCAGAAGGCCGCCTGGCGGCGCCCGGTGGCGGCCAGCCACACCAGCGCGGCCAGGAGCGCGACGACGAGCGCCGCCGCGGCCAGACCGAGCGGGTCGGCCCAGGTGTAGGCGATGGGGAAGCCGTCGTAGGAGTAATCGGCCCGCAGGGTGACCGGCAGCACCATCAGCCAGAGGTCGTACGCCAGTACCTTCGCCACCGTGAGCAGGTTCGTGATGAAGCTGCCGCCCCACCAGCCCACCTTGCCGCTCGAGGCGGTCAGGACGACCTTGTAGACGACCAGGCCGGCGCCCACCGCCGCGGCCGGCAGCCAGTACCACCACCCGTTGCGCAGGGTGCGGCCGACGCCGCGCCCCAGCCGCCGCCATGCCCCGCCCTCGGCCGCCGCCGTCTCCTCCACCCACTCGTACAGGAAGATGAGCGCCGGGACCACGATGCCCAGCTCCTTGGCCAGGAACGCCAGCAGGAAGCCGGCCAGCACCGCCGCCCACCACCAGGCGTGGCGGGTGCGGCGGAACTGCAGGTAGGCCCAGAAGGCCAGCAGGATGAACAGCGCCGACAGCAGGTCCCGGCGACCGGAGATGTAGGCCACCGCGTCCACGTGGACCGGATGCGCGGCGAACAGCGCCAGCGCCGCCAGCGCCGCCCCGTCGCCCAGGCCCGCCGCGCGGAGCACGAGCCAGGCCGCCACGAGGAGCAGCGCGAACCAGGCCAGGTTGGACAGATGAAACACGAACGGATCCATTCCCCCGATGGCGTGGTCGAGCGCGTAGCTCAGCGTGCGCAGCGGGCGGTAGGCGACTCCCTGCACCATGGCCCGGGCGGCCAGCTCCAGCGACTGGACCGTCTCGTTGTCCCGGACCAGGGAGAAGTCGTCGAAGACGAATTCGTACTCCAGGCTGGGCACGAAGAGCAGCACGCCCGCCAGGACGATGAGCGCGACCCAGCCCCCCGTCCGAACCGGCGACGGGACCCGTTCCGCCGCGGGTCGGGGCGCCGGGCCGTCCGCCCGCCGCCTGCGCCCGGGTTCACGTCCCTTGCCGGGTTTCATTATGGCCGCACGACCTTGCAGGGAATGTTCAAATACAGTTCCTCGGCGTCGGTGACGATGTGCAGGAACCCGTCACACGGTCCCACGCTCAAGCCGCTCTTGAGCGTGATCTCGATGACGGCGGCCTCGCCCGCCGCCCGGACCACCGTCACGACGAAGTAGTCGCGCGACGGCTCCGCCCGCAGCACCTTCAGCGACCGGCCGTCCTTGCGCGCGATGGTGATCCGGCGCACCGGCGCCGGCTCGCCCTCGCGGACCCAGAAGCTGGTCCGCGTCGGGGTCAGTCGCAGCAGCGACGCTTTCTGGAAATAGACCGGCACCTTGACCAGCGGGTAATCGCGGCTGTTCGACTCCACGCACAGCGTGGTGACGCCGCGGAACTCGGCGCCGTCCGGGAGCCGGAACACGGCCTCCCAGCCCTCTCCCGGGAGCGGCCGCCATTCGATCTGGAGAAATCCGGCCGGGTCGTACACGCGACTCGGCGCGATGCCGTCCGCGGCGCGGAACACGATCCGGCCCTGGAAATCCGGCGGCACCGGCCAGTCCAGGTTGAGCGTCCGCGGGCTCCACTCGAGATCCCCCTGCACGGTGGCCTGGACATAGAGCGTGAGCTTCGGCGTGACCGGGTCGTTAGTGGTGAGGTCGATGTGCTTGGACACGTCCTCCGGCCCGCTCCCCGCCGTGTATTTCACGGACAGTTGCATCTGCCCGCCCGGCGGGATGGTCCGATCGGGCAGCTCGGCCACGGTGCAGCCGCAGTGCGACGTCACGTTGAGAATGCGCAGGGGGGCGTCGCCGGTGTTCAGGATGACGAACCGGCCCGGCGTCACCGAGTTGGGACGCACCGTGCCGAGCGCCAGGATGCTGTTCATCACCTCGATCCGCGGGGTTCCGGCCGCGGCGTGGGCCAGGGACAGACCACCGGCCAACAGGATCAGCAGCCAGCGGCGCATCACCGCCCCCCGGCGGAGCCCGTCGGCGCGGCGGGCGCCGCGGCCGCATTGCCGATCCGCGCCCGCACCGGCACGGCCAGGTGCCGGGCGCCTACCCGGACGGTGACCGTGGCGTTGCACAGGCCGGCCGGCGCCTTGGCGTCGATGACGATCTTCACCAGGTTGGCCGCCTCGCCGTTGCGGACCACCTCGGCCCGGACAAACGGGTTGCTGGACTCGGCGGCGGTGATCTGAAACGCGGCGCCCTTGTTGTTCTTGACGATGACGTCCCGGCTGACTTCCTCGCCCGCCTTCAGTCCGTACATCATGAGCCGGGCGGGCACGAGCGAATACTCTTCCTGGAACTTGATGTAGACCGGAATCTGGATGACCGGGGAGCTCTCGCTGTTAGACTTGGCGCGGACGGTGGAGTTGAGATAGCCGCGGTGGTCGGCCTTGACCTGCTCCGGCACGAACGTCACCTTGAGCTCAAAGCGGCCATCGCCGGTCTTTCGCCACTCGCAGCGGAGGAACGGATCGTCGGCCTTGAGGTCCGTCAGTTTGAGGGCGTCGGGATCCTTGGCCATGAAAAAGACGGACGCCTCGGCCGGCTGGTCGACCGGGATGTTGTCGAACCGGACGTAGGACGGATTGAATTCCAGGTCCGTCTTGATCGCCGCGCGGATCGTAAGCACCGATTCCTGCTGTTCCGGGTCGTTCGTGTACACCATGATCTTCTTTTCGGCCATGCCCGCGGCTCGTCCGGCGTGGTAGGTGATCTTGATGACCGACGACTCGCCCGGGGCCAGCACCTTCTGTCTCGGCGCGACCACCGTGCAGCCGCAGGTGGACCGCACATTGAGGATCTCGAGCGGCGCGTCGCCGGCGTTGGTGAAGGCGAAATCGTGACTGACTTCGGCGCTCGGCTTGAGCTCGCCGAAATTGTGGATGTATTGCGAGAAGACGATTTTCGGCGTCCCCTTGGCCGCCGCGGCGTCCTGGCCATGGGCGCACGTCCCCAGCGCCAGACAGACGGCGAAACCCAGCAGAATGGCACGCGGTACGTTCATGAAGCTTCCTCCTGAATACTCGGCGCGAACATCACGCGCACGGTCGAGTGGATTACCTTATCCATTTTCAGCCGGCGGTTCAACTGATTTCGCAGCGGCCGGCCCCGCCGGCGGCTTGCGCTGGATAACGGCATTGCGATCCGGTATAGTGATGGTCGGACCGACGGCCGGCGATTCATGCGCTATACAGATGACGGAAACGCCCAAATGGACGAGCCGCGATCACCCGATGCCTCACCGCCGCGCGTCAGCGTCGTCATCCCGTCATACCGCAGCGGACGGACGCTGGGTGACGTGCTGGCCGCGCTCCACCGTGAGCTGTCCGGGATGTTCCACGAAATCGTGGTGCTGGACAGCGGCGCCCGCGGAGACGCCGCCGCCGCCACCCGGCCCTACCCCAACGTCCGGGTGGTGGAGCGGACGGAACGACTTTCCTGCGGGGACGCCCGCAACGCCGGCGCCGCCGCGGCCCGCGGCGACCGGATACTGTTTCTCGACGCCGACTGCGTCCCCCAGCCGGGCTGGGGCCGCGCGCTGGCGCGGCTGCTCGACGAGCCGCCGGCCGCTGTTTCCGGACCCATGGCCAACGGGACGCCCCGCTCGTGGGCGGGCTCGCTGCAGTATTGGGTGGAGTTCTCGCGGTTCGTCCCGTCCAGCCGGCCGGGCCACCGCCAGTTCCTGCCGTCATTCCAGCTGCTGATCCCGCGGGAGTTTTTAACCTCCCTCCCACCCTACGCGCCGGAATTCATCGTCGCCGAAGACATCCTGTTCTCCGCCCACATCACCCGCGCGGGGCTCCCGGTGCGGTTCGAGCCGGAGCTCGTCGTCGCCCACCGGAACAAGGAGCGGCTGCGCGACGTGCTGCGCCACCTGTTCCAGCTCGGCTATGGCAGCGGGCGCACCCGCCGCCTGCATCCCGGCCTTCGGAAGGCGACCGTGCGTTTCGTGCCGTTCCTCGCTCCGGCCGTGCTGGCCTACACCTGGGCCGGCCTCGCCTGGCGGATGATCACGGCCCGGCCCAACCCGGGGTGGCGGGCGCCGGTGCTCCTGACCCTGGCGGTTCCGGGCCTGGCGTGCTGGCACGCCGGGTTCTGGGTGGGGTTGTACTTTCCCCGAAAGACCCAGTGGCCGTACCGCCGGCTCATGGGGATCCCCCGATAGCCCCGCCGCCGGCGGCCCCCCGGGACCGCGATCCCGCCGGCCGGACCGTTCGCGCTGGATTTACCCGGCGAACCGGTTTATCTTGAGGCCGTGGCCAACAAACGAACAAGCAACCCATCCCGTCACCGCATGCTCGATTTCATCGCCAAACCCTTCGGGGGGCGGAAGCGCGACACCAAGGGCGTGCGGCGCGTGGTCTTCGGCCTGAACGCCCGCCTGACGGCGCTCCTGGCGCTGCTGCTGCTGGCGCTGCTGGCGGGCGCGGCCGCGGTGATCTACTGGGCCGAGACCCCGGCCGCACGGCAGTCCGCGGCGGAGCTGGAGCGGATCGGGTTGCTGCCTGTCCGCTGGCTGTCGCTGTTCGTGGCCGCGGCGGCGATCGCCGGCGGAGCGGGGCTGCTCCTGTTCTCCGGCTACATCCGCGGCGTGGTCCGGCGCCTGCGCCGGGTCCAGGCGGCGGCGCTCGCTATCGGCGACGGCGATTACGACGCGCGCATCGCGCTGGCGGGCCGCGACGAGGTGGGCCAGTTGGCCGACATCATGAACAACATGGCGGCGGAGCTGAAGGAGAAGGACGCGCTCAAGCGGGAAAAGGGGACCATGGAGAAATTCATCTCCAAGTCCACCCGGACGATGATCCAGAAATCAGGCAAGGATGGCGAGACGGTGAATCTCGGCGAATGCCAGGAGATCGACCTCAGCTTTCTGTTCGCCGACGTCCGGGGCTTCACCACCTTCGCCGAATCCCATCACCCCATGGAGGTCATGGCCACCCTCAACGCCTACTTCGACCTGCAGTACCAGGCCATTCGGAGCCACAGCGGCGATGTGGACGACTACGTGGGCGACCAGGTGATGGCCCATTTCGGCGGCAACGCCCGGGGCGGCCACCGCGTGCGGGCATGCCGCGCGGCGGTGGCCATCCAGGAATTGATCCGCCGGCTCAACCGGGAGCGGCGGAAGAACGAACTGCCTGTCTTCGAGGTGGGGATCGGCGTGCACTCCGGCCGAGTGGTCACCGGCACCATCGGCGCGTCGAAACGGATGGACTTCGCCTGCGTCGGCGACGCGGTGAACACCGCCGCCCGCCTGTGCGGCGCGACCGCGCCGGGCGCGATCCTCGTCTCGAAGGCCCACGTGGCCGGTCTGGGCAACGCGGTGCGTCTCGGCCAACCCGGCGCCTTGCGGCTCAAGGGGAAGAAAGCGCCGCTGGCTGTTTACGAGCTGCTGGACGTCAGGGAAGGACAGCGATAGATCGGTGAATCGGTGAATGGGTGAATCGGTGAATCGGTGAATGGGTGAATCGGTGAGTCGGTGAATGGGTGAATCGGTGAATGGATGAATCGGTGAATCGACAGACGTCAGACGGAAGACGGCAGATGAATCAACCATCAACCATCAACCATCAACTATCAACTATCAACCATCAGCTGATTCTGGATTTGGAACTTTCGAACTTGTGAACCTGCGAACCTTCAAACCTTTAAACGTTTAAACAGATCGATCACGATTACGATCACGATTACGATTATGATTACGAATTACGAGCACGAAATCCGAAGTCTGAAGTCCGACGTCCGCGTTTCTGGAACGAGCCTCTAGCCTCGAGCCTCCAGCCTCGTTCTTCCCCTTGACCCGGGCGGCCGCCCTCTGCGAAGATACCCCCATCACCCGATCCGCCGCCGGAGTGAGCGGCCGGGGGAACGACCCTGGAGGTGCCGCCATGCTCAGCGAGGACATCCTGGCCATCCTGGCCAAGACCGAGATTTTTGAGGGATTGCCATACGACGAGCTCAGGCAGTTGGGCCGGTTCGCGTTCGAGCTCGCGGCCGGCGCCGATGACATGATCCTCGCCGAGGGGGTCCCCGGCGACGCCCTCTACGTGGTGTTGGAGGGGCGGCTGCAGGTGGCCCTGCTCAAGAGCAAGCCCGGCCAGCCCGCGCGGCGGTTCAGCGACGTGAGTCTCAACGAGCTCAAGCCCCACGACTGCTTCGGCGAGTATTCGCTGTTCGACCGGCAGCCCGCGTCGGCGTCGGTGGTGGCCCGGGAGCGGTGCCGGCTCATCAAGCTGACGCGCGCCAACTTCGACCAGTTCCTCGCCGGCAAGGACGGGGTGGCCCGAGTCATTTACCACAACCTGCTCCGGATCCTCATCCGGCGGCTCCGGAAGAAGGACCAGGAGCTCGACCTGACCCTCGACTACGACTAGCCCCGCCCGGCGCCGGATCCCCCCGCATCGCTGCCGCATCAATAGATCAACAGCAGCAGCCGGCAACTCCGTCCAGGCGCCGGTTTCGGCACTAACAGACCCGGGAGGCGGCCATGATCCAGACCGTGGAGGCGAAGCGGCGTCATTTTTCGGATTTTGATTGGCTGAAGACTTACTGGCTGTTTTCCTTCGCCGATCACTACGATCCCGCCAACATCCAGTTCGGCGCCCTGCGGGTGTATAACGATGACGTGGTGGCGCCGGGCACCGGCTTCCCCACCCACCCCCACCGGGAAATGGAGATCGTCACCGTGGTCCTGGACGGCGAGATGACCCACGCGGACAGCATGGGCAACCGCACCGTCATCGGCGCGGGCGACGTGCAGCGCATGTCCGCCGGCACCGGGTTGACCCATTCCGAGTTCAACCTGGCGCGGGGACCGGTTCATTTCCACCAAATCTGGATCTATCCCGACCGGCGGGATCTGGCGCCCACCTACGACCAGCGCCATTTCGAGCCGGAGTCGTGGCGGGACCGGCTGTTGCCGGTGGCCTCCGGGCAGGGATTGCCCGGCACCGCCACCTTTCACACCGACGCCACCATCTACCGCTGCGACCTGTCGGCGGGACGCACCCTCGACGTCCCGACCGCCGAGAACCGCCGCCTGTTCCTCTACCTGATCGCCGGCCGCCTTGAAGCCAACGGCGCCCCGCTTGAAACGGGCGACCAGGCGCGGATCGACCTGGAGCCGGCCCTGGCGCTCCGGGCCGCCGGCGACAGCGCCTTCGTGCTCATCGACGTGCCGTCGTGCCGGGGCTGGGGCTACGATCGGGCAACCCTGGCGGGCGCCCGGACCTGAGCGCCGGACGGCGGCGATGCGATCGGATGTCGGAAGGGGTTACATGGGCGGCTGGTCGGGCCGGAGCGGCCAGTCGGCGAAGGGGGCCATCACGCCCAGCTCGCGGCGTTCCGCCATCATCTGGCCGAACAGCTCGGTGACCCGCGGGTCGAACTGGGCCCCGGCGCCGCGGCGGATTTCACCCATGGCGTACTCCTGGGTCTGGCCCTCGCGGTAGGTGCGGTGGCTGATCATGGCGTGGTAGGCGTCGATGACGGCCAGGATACGGGATTCGATGGGGATCTCCTCTTCTCTGAGCCCGTGCGGGTAGCCGGAGCCGTCCCACCGTTCATGATGGTGCTCCACGATCACGGCGATATGGCGCAGGCTGCTGATGGGCCGCAGAATCCGGGCGCCGATCTCGGCGTGGCGGCGCATGACCTGCTCCTCGTCCGGCGTGAGCTTCCCCTGCTTGAGCAGGATGTGCTCCGGCACGCCGATCTTGCCGATGTCGTGCAGCTTGGCGGCGATGCGGAGCCGCTCCAGCGTGTCGTCGTCCAGCACCATCAGCCGGCCCAGGGCCACTGCCAGGATGGACGTCTCCAGGGTGTGGTTGCTCGTGTAGTGGTCCTTGGCGTCGATGGCCTCGGCCAGGGAGTTGATCATCTCCACCGTGGTGAGGCTCTCTTCCCCTTCCCGGCGGTCGGAGATCTTTTGCAGCACGCCGTCCACCACCTCGGGGCCGGTTCGCAAGGTCCCCTGGCCCATGAACCGCGAGAACACGTTCAGAGCCAGTTTCTTGATGAGCTGGCTGCCCATCAGCGAGGCCGTGTCGCCGCCCTGGAACCGGCTCATGGTCATGGCCTGCTCCGCCGACAGCAGCAGGTCGTCCAAACTCATCCCGTTGATGGGGAAACAGGAGATGCCCAGCGAGAACGTGGGGCGGTTCTCGGCGTCGCGCAGCGTCTCGCGCGCCTGCAGGCACAGCCGGCGGGCCAGCTCCAGCGCCGGTTCCATCTCGTAGCGGGGGAGCAGGCACAGGAATTTGTAATTGCCCGAGTAGGCCAGCGTGGCCTGCGGCGGGAGCTGCTTCTGGAAGAACGCGCAGATCTTCAGCAGGAATGTCCGCGGCGAATCGCCGTAAGTCCGCAGGCTGATCCGGTCCGGCCGGTCCAGGCTGGCCATGATCACGGTGAAGCTGTCGCCCACGCGCTTGGACCGTTCCAGGCAGGCCAGCAACGCCTCCTCGAAGCCGCGGCGGTTGGGCAGGTTGGTGTCGAAGTCGACGAAGAGGTGGCGCCGGATCCCGGAGTAAAGGCGGTTGTTGCTGATGGCCTGGACGAGGAACGGCAGGATCTGGTTCAGCCGCTGGACGTGCTGGAACGTCACCCGGTTGCGGCGGGTGTCGGCGGCCAGGATGACGTCGCGCGCCGCCTCGCCGGTGTCCACGGGATAGTAAAGCGCCGAGGCGAACAGGCCGTTGTCGGTGACGTTCGTCCGCTCGCCGGCCGCCAGGTCGGTCTTGAGCAGGGTGTTGCCGGACCGGGCGCAGCGGGTGAGCCAGGTGTAGCTGTCCAGGTCGCACGACTCCCGGGCGGGCAGCAGTTCGCCGAACGAGCCGGCGAAGGCGTGCCGGCAGAGCCGCCGGCCTTCCGGCTGGTAGAAGTAATAGGCCGCGCTCTCCACGTGCAGGAAGTCCTGCAGCAGGGCGGGCAGCTCCCGCCGGAACTGCTCCAGGTCGTCGAGCGTCATGATCCGGAGCAGCAACTGGGCGGTTTCCTTCTGCTGGAGCACGCCCTCGATCCGCGGCAGGAGCGGCGCCGTCTCGTCGAGCAGCATCGCCAACTGGCGGAGACAGGCGTGCAGCAGAAACCCCAGATCGGGGCGCCCGGACCGCGTGATGGCCGCTCCCAGGAAATAAAATCGGTAGCGGCCGGCTTCCAGGCGGAGGAAACAGCCGCTCAGGCCATGGGGGAGACGGATCGGGCCGTCACCCACCACCGCCGCCTGCGGGTCGTCCTGCATGAGCTGGCGGAACACCTCGTGAACCGGTTCCGGATTCTCCGGCGCGACGCGGTCCCAGCCGGCAAACACGGGCTTGACGCCGGTGCTCTCGCCCACCAGGAACAGCCGCAGGACGTCCAGACCGGTGCGCGAACCAAAATCGCGGAGGAAGGCCGTCAGCGTGTCGCGCAAGGACAAGGTTTTCAGGAAGACGTGCCGGGCGCGCTGGGTCAGGTGCGCCACCAGCGACTCGATCTCATGCCGCTCGTAGAGGTCCAGCGCGGCGGCCAGTTCGGCCTGTTTTCGGGCGCCCATGGGGCGCGGCTTCGGGGGTGCCGCGTCGGGCGCCGCCCCGGGGGGCGGCAGCAGCACCAGGATCCGGCGGCGGCGGCCCGGGAGCGACAGCGCCCGCACCAGCACCGCGCAGGGCGCGTTCCCGCACCCCAGTCGCACCGACTGACGGATCCAGCCGGCGCCGGCCAGGGCGCGCGCCGTCGGCGGATCGGCGAAGGCGATGAACGCGGGAGTGGGCGGCGCGTCGGCGCCGGGCGCCGGCACGGCGAGCAGCGGCAGGGCCAGCTCGCGCCGCGGCAGCAGCTCGGCCACCACGAGTCCCCCGGACGCTCCGGGCGGACAGAGCGCGGCCAGGAGCTGACGGCTGCGTGACGCGTGGCCGCCGGTTGTATCGCTCTCCAAACTGTCCGCGCGCTTACGGGCCACCGCAATCACCCGGAATAACAATCTGCATCAAACCTATGGATAGTCAGCGAAATTATAGCACCGCCCGGCTGATCCCAAACAGGAAAAGTGCGGAGCCGGAAAACGCCGGGGTCCGAGCGCGACACCGAAAGACAGCCGGTCGGGCGGCGTTCATGCCGACCCGGCCAGCACCCGAATCACCGCATCGAGACCCGCGTCGAAGCCGCGGCGGACAGCCGGCTTGGCTAAGCCCCGATAGCGCCGGTCGCCCGGCCGGGGCAGCGTGACGTTGTCGGTGCAGAACAGCAGCGCCGCCACTGGCAGTCCCAGCCGGGCGCCAGCAACGGCGGCCGAGGCGCACTCGCAGTCGGCGCCCAGCACCAGGCCGCGGTACGATTCGTAAATCTCGGGACCGACGCGGTAGGAGGTGTCGGTGGTGTACACCATCCCCGCGTGCGCCGGCACGCCGCCGGACCGAACCGTGACGAGCAGTTGGTGGGCCAGTTCCAGGTCGAAAGCCGCCGGGAATTCGATGGGGGCGTAGGCCCGCGACGCGCCCTCGGCCCGGACCGCCGCCGGCGGCACGAGGAGTTGCCCCACCGCCAGCCGGGGGTCCATGCCGCCGCACGCGCCGAAGATCACCACCCGCTCGGCGCCGTTGGCCTTGGCCATCTCCAGCGCGTTGACCGTGGCGGGTCCGCCCATGCCGGAGTAGATCAGCGTGACGGGAATCCCGCCCCGCGGCGGATTGAAGATCTCCCGGTCCGTGGTCTCGTCGAGGGGCACCGGCTCGGCGCCCAGCCGCGCCGTGATGGCCGGCAGGAAGCTGCGCCGGCCGAAGGGGAGCAGGATGACGCCGGGGCGGCAGGCGAAGCCGGGATTGTTGCTGTGCGCGAATCGGCGCTGGTGGCTCATGGAACACCTCCCGCGAACATGCCGGCCGGAGGCCCGCCAAACCGAGTCGGAGCGGGCCGCGCCCGTCCGACGGTCATAGCACGCCGCGCCCGCCGCCGTCAATGGCGGACGGCACGGCCGGAAAAACGAGCCGCGCGGAACATCCGCGGCGTTATCAGCGTTCTTATGGATAAACAGGGCGGATGACACCCGGCCGGAGAGGGGCCGCCCGCAGCCCGCCGGGGCGAGGAGGAGCGATGGTGAAATTTCTGCTGTGGCTGATCCTGCTGGTGCTGTGCTGGCCGCTGGCGCTGCTGGCGCTGGTGCTTTACCCGCTGGTTTGGTTGCTCCTGCTGCCGTTCCGGCTGGTGGGGATCGCCGTCAGCGGCGTGTTCGAGCTGCTCCGGTCGCTCATCTGCCTGCCCGGCCGGGTGCTGGCCCGGATCTGACCGCCGGGCCGGGAGAATCGTTGATGGTTGATGGTTGATGGTTCGTGCTCGTAATCGTATCTCGTAATCGTGATCGTGATCGTAATCGTAATCGTGATCGAGCTGTTTTAAGGTTTAAAAGTTTAAAGGTTTGAAGGTTCGCAGGTTCGCAAGCTCGAAGGTTCCAGTTCCAGAATCAGTTGATGGTTGATGGTTGATGGTTGATTCGTCTCCCGACTCACCGATTCACCGATTCACCCATTCACCGCTCCTCACGCCGACAGGAACGCCTGCCGCTGGTAAAGCTGGCTGTAAAGACCGCCGCGGGCCAGCAGCTCGTCGTGGGTGCCCTCCTCGGCCAGGCGGCCCTTGTGCAGGACCAGGATCCGGTCCACCTCGCGGATGGTGGAGAGCCGGTGAGCGATGATGATGGCGGTCCGCCCCCGGAGCAGATTGTGAATGGCGTCCTCCACCAGGTGCTCGGTGGCCGAGTCGACGTTGGCGGTGGCTTCGTCCATGACGACGATGTCCGGCTCACGCACCAGCGCCCGGGCGAAGCTCAGGAGCTGGCGCTGGCCGGCGGAAAGCAGCCGCCCCTCCTCGAGCACGTTCTCGTCATACCCGTTGGGCATCGCTTCGATGAACGGGTGGAGGAGCGCCTCGCGGGCGGCCGACTCGATCCGGTCGCGCCCGATGCCGGGCACGTGCAGGCCGATGTTCTCGGCCACGGTGCCGGTGAAGAGGAAGACGTCCTGGGGGATGGTGGCAATGCGCCGCCGCAGCTCCCGCACCGGCAGCTCACGGATGTCGGTCCCGTCGATGGTGACGGCGCCGCCGGTGACGTCGTAGAGCCGGTTCAGCAGGCTGATCACGGTGGTCTTGCCGCTGCCGGTGTAGCCCACCAGGGCGACCCGCTCGCCGGGACGGATCCGGCAGGAAAAATCCTGCAGCACCGGCGCTTCCGGGTCGTAGGCGAAGCGGACGCCGCGGAACTCCAGCGCGCCGGCGAAGCGCGCCGGCAGCGGCGTCGGGACGGCGGGCTCCCGCACGCTGACGGGCTGGTCCAGCAACTGCAGCACCCGCTCGGTGGCGGCCATGGCCGACTGAAACGTGTTGAACTGCTCGGCCATCTCCCGCAGCGGCCGGAAGAACATATTAATGTAGGCGAAGAAGGCGAAGATCACGCCCACCCGCAGCTCCACGCCCACCAGGGTGTGGGCGGCGAACAGGGTGAGAATCATCCCGAGGTTGCTCACGCCCTCGAGCACGGGGAAGTAGAGGGCGTAGGCGCGGATGGTCTTGAGGTAGGCGTCGCGGTAGTTGCGGTTGTGCACCGCGAAGTCGGCGGCGAACTTGTCGCGGATGCGGAACAGGCGGATCTCCCGGATGCCGGAGATGGTTTCGTTCAGGCTGGTGTTGATCTCGGCGTTGGCCCGGCGCACGCCGCGGAAGCCGGAGCGGATGCTCCGCCGGAACAGCGCGGTGGCCAGAACGAACACCGGCAGGGTGACGAAGGCCATCAGCGCCAGCTTCAGGTCGATGGCCAGCATGGCCACGAAGATCATCCCCACCTTCAGCAGGTCGCCCACCACCGAGACGATCCCCTCGGAGATGAACTCGCGGATCGATTCCACGTCGTTCGTGACGTTGGTGAGCGTCTTGCCGGCGGCGGTCTTGTCGTAGTAGTCCTTCGACAGGTCCAGCACCTTGCGGAACAGGTCCATCCGGAGGTCCAGGAGCAGCCGCTGCCCCAGGTACTGCACCGCGAAGTTGAACAGGAACTGGCACACCAGGCCCACCGCCATGATCAGCCCCAGCCACAGGGCGGTGCGCTGGAGTCCGGCCAGGTCGCCCGCAGCTACATCGCGGTCGATGCCCAGCTTCACCAGGTACGGCTCCGCCACCCCGGCCACGTTGAAGACGAGCATCAGCAGCACCGAGGCGGCCGCCAGGAGCCAGCGGCGGCGCACGTACGCGAGCAGCCGCAGGAGCTGCCGCCAGTCGCGGATGGGGGGGTGGGCGGCGTCGGTCTCAGTCGCCATTGCCGCCTCCGGCCAGGGCCATCTCCATCTGCTGCAGCCGGGCCATGCGGTAGTAGAGCCCCTGTTGCGCCAGCAGCTCCCCGTGGGTGCCCGACTCCGCGATCCGTCCGGCGTCCATGACGTGGATGACGTCGGCCGCCTTCAGCGCCGAGATCCGGTGGGAGACCACGACCAGGGTCTTGCGCCGGTGCAGGTTCCGCAGGCTGTCCAGGATTGCCGACTCGGTGGCGGCATCCACGCTCGAGAGCGCGTCGTCGAAGAAGAGCACCGGCCGGTCGCGCCAGAGCGCGCGGGCGATGGCCAGCCGCTGCTTCTGGCCGCCCGACAGGGTGATGCCGCGCTCGCCCACCATCTCGCCGTAGGCGTGGGGGAAGGTCTGGATGTCCTTGTCCAGGCCCGCCTGGGCGGCCGCCGCCTCAACGCCTGCCGGATCGGCGGCGTCGGCGCCAAGGGCGATGTTCTCGGCGACGGTGCGGGAGAAGAGGAACGTCTCCTGCGGGACCACGGCGACCCGCTCGTAGACGCTGTCGGGGTCCAGGCCGGCGAGGTCGGCGCCGTTGAAGCGGACCATGCCCGGCTCCGGCCGGAGCAGGCCGCAGAGGATCCGCAGCAGCGTGGACTTGCCACAGCCCACCATGCCGGTGATGCCCACCGTCTGGCCGGGGGCGATGTCCAGGTCCACGCCGCGGAGAGCGTCCGCCCGCGCGCCCGGATAGCGGTAGCGTAGTCCCCGGACCTGGAAGGCCGGCTCCCCGGCGGCCGCCGGCGGCTGGTCCGCCGGCACATCCACCGGGTGCGCCAGGATGTGATTCAGGCGCTCCAGCGCCGCCAGCCCCTGCTGGACCAGCGACATGATCCAGCCCAGCGACAGCACCGGGAACGTGAGGAAGCCCACCATGACGGTGAACTGGAGCAGTTCGCCCAGGGTCAGCTCGCCGCGGATCACCTGTGCGCCGCCCACCGCCAGGATCATCAGTTCCACCAGCCCCAGCATGAAGATGAAGAACGGCCAGATGAAGCCGCGCAGCGTGGCCACCCGCATCTGGTGCCGGACATACTCGCGGTTGAGCGTCTCGAACCGCGCGAACTCGGTGTCCTCCATGGTGTGAAGCTTGACCGTCTGGATGCCGGCGATGACCTGCCAGACCCGGCTGTTGATCGCGGCGAGGGTCTCCTGGATCCGCTTGTACATGGGCCGCAGGCGCGGCAGTACCACCACGATCATCAGGATGAGCACGCCCAGCATTCCCGTGACCATGAGCATGAGGGAGCCCGACAGGGCGAACAGCACCGGCATGAAGAACAGGAAGCGGGTCAGGGCGTTGGGCACGTACATGATCCCCGGCCCCAGCAGGGTGCGGACCTCGCTCAGGTCGTTGGTGCACCGGCTCATCAGGTCGCCGGTTTGGTTGGCCTGGTAGAAGGTGAAGTCCAGGGCCAGCAGGCGGCCGTAGAGGCGCTCCCGCAGCTCGTACTCGATCTTGCGCGAGACGCCGATGATCAGGTTCCGCATGAGGAACATGGCCCCGCCGGTGAGCGCCATCACCAGTCCGGCCCAGAGCAGGTTCTCGAGGATCACTCCGGCGCGGTTGGCGCCGGTGATCTCGTCGAGCGTCCGCTTGAAGAACTCCGGCACCTTCATGTAGCCGTAGTTCTGCATGAGCATGCAGGCGAAGCCGGCCAGCAGCTCGAGGCGGTACTTCCAGAGGTAGGGGCCGAGGATCTTGAGGTGTCGGATGGCCGGTCTCCTGTGACGCGCCCCGGCCCGTTCCGGGCAACGGCCGGCGGCGCCGAAGCCCGATGATACCAGTTTGGCGCCCGATTGCCAACGGCCGTGGCGGCGTCACCGTTTCGAACGGGGCCAATATTCCTGCGGCAGCGCGACGAACTGACTCTGGATCCACTCCGCCCGCGACTGGATGTAGGGCGTGGGGCGGGCGGCGTTCCAGCGCTTCGGGTTGGGGAGCACCGCCGCCAGCAGCGCCGCCTCGCGAGGCGTGAGCCGGGCGGCGGTCTTGCGGAAGTGGTGCCGCGCCGCCGCCGCCGCCCCGTACACGCCGGGGGCGAACTCGGCGACGTTGGCGTACACCTCCAGGATCCGCCGCTTCGGCCACAGCAGCTCCAGCCAGACGGTGTAGTAGGCCTCGGCCCCCTTGCGCAGAAAAGACCGCCAGGGCGGCAGAAAGAGGTTCTTGGCCACCTGCTGGGTGATGGTGCTGGCGCCGCGGAGCGGTTTCTTCGGATTGCGCTGGTGCTTGTCGCGGGCGTTTTCGATCTCCACCAGGTCGAAGCCGTGGTGGTCGAAGAAGCGCTGGTCCTCGGCGGCGAGCACGGCCGAGAACAGCCACGGCGAAATGGCTTCGGCCGGGACGTTCGCGTGCCGCCAGCCCGCGGGGCGGCCGCCGATCCGGTTTTCCAGCGACTGGATCAGCATCACCGTCGTCACCGGCGGATCCACGAAGCGGAACACGGTCACCTCGACGGGCGGCACCAGCAGCAGGGCCAGCGCCACCTTCCAGGTCACCGCCCAGATCCGCCGGGCCGGGCTTCGCTTCGCCGGCGGGAGCGCCGCAGGAGCAGTCGCTTCGGTTCCAACCTCCGCCGACGCGTCGCCGGGTGGCGCAGGAGGATCGATTGGGCAGGGTGTTTCCGTCATGGCGTTTCCCGAGCGTCCATTCTCGCCCAAAGCCGTCATGCCGCCAAGTCAAATCCGCGGCGCCGGCGGCGGTGACGGGCGCCGTGGGGCTGGGGTATAATGGCGGACGATTCGGGCGCCGGCTCACCGGCGTCCGCCGGAGGCGTCATGAAAGGCATCCGCTTCGCGTTCGTCACCGAGCTGCCCGCCGAGACGGTGGTGGAACTCTACCAGGAGGCCGGCTGGTGGGACGAGCGCTGGTCGCGGAAAGCCATCCCCGCGATGATCCGCGGCAGCTTCGCGTTTCTGGTGGCCCGTGACGCCGCCGGCGCCGCCGTGGGCATGGGCCGGGCGATCTCCGACGGCGCCAGCGACGCCTACATCCAGGACGTCGTGGTCCGCCGCGACCTGCGGGGCCGGGGCATCGGCGCGGAGATCGTCCGTCGCCTCACGGCGCGCTGCCGCCGCCGGGGCCTGGACTGGGTCGGCCTGGTGGCCGAACCCGGCACGCAGGCGTTCTACGAGCGGCTGGGCTTCCACGCCCGGCCGGGCTACCAGCTCATGCTCCACGAGGGCGATCGTGACTGACTCGCTGCCATTCCTGGGCTGGGAATTCCGGCCCGTGTCGCTGTCGGACCAGGACCTGCTGGAAGGATTCTGCAGCCGCTTCCCCCAGCCGCTGTCCGGCTTCACCTTCGCCGCCCTGTTCGCCTGGCGGGTTCCGTTCGACCATACCTGGACGGTCCTCGACCCGGACACGCTGCTCGTCACCACCGTCCATCCCAGCGACCCGCGGATGGCGCCCAACCTGATTCAACCCGTCGGCCTCTTCCCGCCCGAGAGCCAGGCGTGGCTGGTGGCCGAGGCCCGCCGGCTGGCCGAGCCGCTGCGAGTCGTCTGCGTGAGCCGGGCGTTCATTGACAGTCACCCCGACTGGGTCCGGCACTTCGCCGTCACCGAGAACCGGGCGTTTGCCAACTACGTCTACCGGTCCGAGGACCTGGCCGAACTCGCCGGACGGAAGTACGCCAAGAAGCGCAACCTCATCGCCCAGACCCGCAATTTGTTCGAATGGCAGGTGGAGCGGCTGACGCCGGCGTCGGTGTCCGACTGCATCGAGGCGTGCCGGAAAGTCAGCGAGCCGGTTGACGGAAAGGCCAACCGCGTGTTGCGATTCGAACTGGACGCGCTGAAGGACACGCTGGCTCATTTCGGCCGCCTGCGGCAGGACGGCATCCTGCTCCGCGTGGAGGGCGCCGTGGCCGGCCTGGCCGTGTTCGAACCCATTGCGCCCGACACGGCGGCGGTGCATTTTGAGAAGGCCGACCGCCGTTACAAGGGGATTTACCAGGTGCTCAACATGGAGTGCGCCCGGATCATTCGCGACCTGGGGTTCCCGTTCATCAACCGCGAGGAGGACCTCGACGAACCGGGGCTGCGGCAGGCCAAGCTGTCGTACCATCCGTCCGAGATCGTGCCGGCGTACACGCTGACCTTCACCGGGTGAACGACCGCCCGCTGAATCCGACCGTTACCGGAGGCCCCATGCCCGTGCAGGAAAATCCCCTTCCCGACTTTCCCGTCGAAACGGTCCGGCTGGCCAACGGGCTGACGGTCTTCCTGCTGGAGGATCCCGCGCTCCCCCTGGCGGCGGTGAACGTCAACTATCGCGTCGGCTCCCAGAACGAGCGGCCCGGGCGCACCGGCTTCGCCCACCTGTTCGAGCACATGATGTTCCAGGGCTCCAAGCACCACGACTCGGATTTCTTCCGCCCCCTGCAGGACATCGGCGGCAGCGTCAACGGCGGCACCGACCCGGACCGCACCCGCTATTGGGAGCTGGTGCCCGCGGCCTATCTGGAGCGGGCGCTCTGGCTGGAGGCCGACCGGATGGGTTTCCTGCTCGACGCCCTGACGCCCGAGCGGCTGGCCAACCAGATCGCGGTGGTGCAGAACGAGCGGCGCCAGAGCTACGAGAACCGGCCGTACGGCCTGGTGGGCGAGCGGATGGCCGCCGCGCTCTATCCGCCCCACCACCCGTACAGCTGGCCCACCATCGGCTTCATGGCGGACATCGCCGCGGCGACGCTCGATGACGTGCGCGACTTTTTCAGGACCTGGTACACGCCCAACAACGCCAGTCTGTGCCTGGCCGGCGATTTCGAGACGGCCCGGGCGAAGGATCTGATCGAGAAATATTTCGGCGCGATCCCGCCCGGTCCGCCTGTCACCCGGCCCGGACGCTGGGTGCCGGCGCTCGACGGCGAAGTGCGGCTGCTCATCGGCGACCGCGTCCAACTGCCCCGCGTCTACGCGGCCTGGCCCACCGTGCCGGCGTACAGCGGCGACGACGCCGCGCTGGACGTGTTCGCCCGGGTGCTGGGCGGCGGGCGGACGTCGCGCCTTCACCAACGGCTCGTCTACGAGCGGCAGATCGCCCAGGACGCCGTGGCCTGGCACGACGCCCGGCAGATCGCGGGAACACTCAACCTGATGCTCACCCCGCGCCCCGGACAGCCGCCCGAAGCCGTCGAGGCCGCCGCCTTCGACATCGTCCGGGAGGCGCTGGACGGGGGCATCCCCCCGGCGGAGCTGGAGCGCGTGCAGACCGACATCGCCGCCGCCTACATCCGGAGCATCCAGTACCTGGGCGGTTTCGGCGGCGTGTCCGACCGGATCAACGAGTTTTACCACTACCTGGACCGGCCCGACATGTTCCGCTGGGAGCTGCAGCGCTACCTCGACCTGACGCCCGAGGCGGTCGTCGCGGCGGCCCGCCGTTACCTGGGCGCGGGGCGGCTGGTCGCCCGGGTGGAACCGCTGCCGCCGCTGGCGCCCTCGACCCACCCGGCGGCCGCCGGCGTGGACCGCACCGTCATGCCCGGCCCCGGTCCCGAGTCCGCGTTCCGGCTGCCGCCGCGGCAGTCGTTCACGCTGCCCAACGGGCTCCGGGTGGTGCTGGCGGAACACCACAAGCTGCCGCTGGTGAGCTGCGGCCTCATCGTGCGCGGCGGCCTGTCCGCTGAGCCGGCGCATCGTCCCGGACTGGCCGACCTGACCGCGGCCATGCTGCGGGAGGGCGCCGGCGGCCGCACCTCCACCGAGCTGGCCGAAGCCGTCGAGACGCTGGGCGCCGAGCTGTCATGGGTGACGTGGCCCGACGCCGTCGTCGCCAGTCTCTCGGCGCTGCGGCACCGCCTGGAGCCGGCGCTGGCGCTGCTCGCGGACATGGTCATCCGGCCGGACTTCCCTCCCGCCGAGATGGAGCGCCTGCGGCAGCAGCGGCGGGTGCGCCTCACCCAGCTTCAGGACCAGCCCCAGTATCTGGCGGCGGTGGCCGCCCAGCGGGTGGTCTTCGGCGGGCATCCGTACGCGCACCCGGTGGCGGGGACTGACCGCTGCCTGGTCGAAGTCACCCTCGACGAGGTGCGGGCCCATTGGCGGGCGGCCTACGTGCCGGGGAACGCGGTGCTCGTCGTGACCGGTGACATCACCCGGCGGGAGCTGGAGTCCGCGCTCGGCGGGTTCGCCGCCTGGCCGGCCGCGCCGGCGCCGGCCCTCACGCTGCCGCCGGTTCAGCCGCCCGGCGACCGGGTCGTCTACCTGCTGGACCGGCCGGACGCGCCCCAATCGGTGGTCGCGGCCGCGCTGGCGGGCGTCCCCCGGACGGCGCCCGACTTCGCCGCTCTCACGGTGCTCAACGCCGCCCTGGGCGGCCAGTTCGTCTCGCGCCTCAATTTGAACCTGCGCGAGGACAAGGGCTACACCTACGGCGCCCGCTCCCGTTTCAGCTTCGAGTCGGCGTCCGGCAGCTTCGCCGCCTCGGCGCCGGTGGAGACGCAGGTCACCGCCGCGGCCCTCCGCGAGATCGTGGCCGAGCTCGACGGCGTCGCCGGCGCCCGGCCGCTCAGCGCCAAGGAGCTCGCCTACGCGCAGGGTTCGCTGGTCAACGGCTACGCCCGTCGGTTCGAGACACCCGATCAGATCCTCCGGGAGCTCCTCGACGTCTACCTCTACGGCCTGCCCGACGACGAGCTTGAAACTCTGCCCGGGCGCATCCGCGCCGTCACGGCCGCCGACGTGGCCGAGGCCGGCGCCCGGCATATCCGGACGGACCGCCTGGCCGTCGTCATCGTGGGCGACGCGGCCGCCGTGCGCCCCGACCTGGAAGCCCTCGGCCTCGGCGCCATCGTCCGGCTGGACAGCGACGGCTGCCCGCTCCCCGACGCGACCCGTCCGCCCGGTGATTAAAACCGGAAGGAGAATGCCATGCTTTCACCCCTGCGGATCCGCCGGCTCATCGCCGCCGCCGGGATCGCCGGCCTCGTGGCGGCCGCGGCGCCGGCAGCCGGCCAGACTGCGGAAAACGCCTGCCGGCTGGAGTCGCCCGACGGCCGGATCGCGGTGACGGTCCGGGCGGCGGACCGGCTCCGCTACGACATCGCCCTGCGCGGCCGCGTCGTGATGCCGGACTGCGCCTGCGTGCTGCGTGTCGACGACGCCGCCGTGGGGCTGGCGCCGCGGATCGCCGCCACCACCGCGCGCCGCGTCGACGGCACCGTGGCGCCCCCCGTCCCGCAGAAGACCGCCCGGATCCCGGAGCGCTACCACGAGCTGCGGCTGGTCCTGGCCGGCGGCGGCGAGGCGGTCTTCCGCGCCTACAACGAGGGCGTCGCCTACCGGTTCGAGACGGCGATCCCGCGAGACCGCGTGACGGTGTGGCACGAGGAGGCGGAGTTCCGGTTCGCCGGCGACTGCGCCGTGTACTACCCCCGCGAGGACGGCTTCTTCTCGCACAACGAGCGCGAGTTCGTCCGCCTGCCGCTGGGCGACGTCACACACGCCATGCTGGCGAGCCTGCCGGCGGTGGTGGCCGCGCCCGGCGGCGTCCGGCTCGCCGTCGCCGAGTCGGATCTCGAGGATTATCCCGGCATGTGGCTCCGGGGCAACGGCCGTGACGGCCTCACCGCGACGTTCCCGCCCCTGCCCCTGGAGACGCAACTGGCCGGCGACCGCCACCTGCGCGTCACCCGCGCCGCCGACCACATCGCGGTGACCGCCGGCACGCGGACGTATCCGTGGCGCCTCGTGGCCGTCGCCGAGCGGGACGCCGACCTGATCACCAACCCGCTGGTGTATCTCCTGGCCGCCCCCAGCCAGGTGGCCGACCCCGCCTGGATCCGGCCGGGCAAGGTGGCGTGGGACTGGTGGAACGCGCTGAATCTCGCCGGCGTGGACTTTTCCGCCGGCGTCAACACAGCCACCTACACACACTTCATCGACTTCGCCGCCGCCCACGGCATCGAGTACGTGATCCTCGACGAGGGGTGGTACCCGCTGGGCGACCTGCTCCGGGTGGTCCCCGAAGTGGACATGGACGCCCTGGCCGCCTACGCCAAATCCAAGGGCGTGGGGCTGATCCTGTGGGTGATCTGGAAGACGCTGGACGACCAATTCGACGCGGCGTTCGACCGGTTCGAGCGGTGGGGGATCCGGGGGATCAAGGTGGACTTCATGCAGCGGGACGACCAACCGGTCATCAACTTCTACCACCGGGTGTGCCGCGAGGCGGCCCGGCGCCGCATGGTCGTGGATTTCCACGGCGCCGTGCGCCCGGCCATCATGACGCGGACCTGGCCGAACCTGCTCTCCACCGAAGGCGTGCGCGGCCTCGAGCAGAGCAAATGGTGCGCCGACGCCAACCCCGAGCACGACGTCACCCTCCCCTTCACCCGGATGCTCCTCGGCCCCATGGACTACACCCCCGGCGCCATGCGGAACGCCGCCCGCGCCAGCTTCG